>TARA_R100000655_G_scaffold17557_1_pt1 | contig 16137 bp, 24 predicted proteins | sample TARA_R100000655 | Tara Oceans TARA_R100000655 (sample SAMEA2622497) | marine metagenome | biome: marine biome (ENVO:00000447); feature: deep chlorophyll maximum layer (ENVO:xxxxxxxx); material: "saline water (ENVO:00002010), including plankton (ENVO:xxxxxxxx)" | depth 90 m
GCATTATGGTTTATGTGCTAAATGTAAAGATCATTGCGACTTTGAGTATGAGGATTTATAATGTCTAGTAAGAGTCTAAAACCAGTAACAGATACAACGTGGGATATAAATGTTGAGGGTAAACTTAATCGTAATAATATTATTTTCCATACTAATAAATATCAACAACTTGTGTCAAAATGTAAAAAATATAATGATTTTATAAAAAAACCAAAGGGATATAATGAAAGAACAGATCAATGCGTATAATAGCAAAGAGAGAACAAAAGAAAGTTATTTGATGACAAAGACAACAGATGAATTGTCAGTTGATCCTATTTGGCATAAATTCGTCCAAGAGTGTATAGAAGAAAATGGCTATAGTTGGTATTATCACGCAAGGCAACAGCCATTTGGCAGGTATATTAAGATGAATTATTCAAAAACTAGGAGAACGCAATGAAACCAAGTAGTGCAAAAGCAAAGGGTAGAAATTTTCAGAACAAAGTAAGAGAACTTATAATGGAGTATTTGGGAATCAACGAACACGATATAAAGACAGCAGTTATGGGCGAAAGTGGTATGGATATTATATTATCTAAATCAGGGCGAGATACTTTTCCCTATGCAGTAGAGTGTAAAAAGGTAGAAAAAATTAATATCTGGAAATGCTTTGAACAGGCGTGTGAAAATTCAGATGACTTAACACCACTATTGGTTTTCTCAAAAAACCGATCAAAAGTATTAGTTTGCTTTGAATTTAAGCATTTATTAGATTTGGTAAATCAAAGTAACGGATTTAGGAGATTGACTAAATGAGAGTTAATGAAGATGGTTATATTTTAGCGTGTCCAAGTTGTGATAGCAAAGACTTAATAAAGAAATCACGACAAAAGAATTATGACGGCAGTTATAAACAGCGTTATATGTGTAAAAATTGTGGCGTTAGGACGGTAAATCCACAATTATTAGACGCAGACATAGTTAGAGCCAATGTTCAGTTAGCAAAGCAAAAGCAATCAGCACAAGACGTAAACAGAATTGAAAGAAAGTCATTTAGAGAACACGCTAGATATGAAAATGCAGTTACTAATCTATTATTTAACATACACGAATTATTGCAAAAGCGTAATTTTTCAAAACAAAAGTTTAAGAAAGTTAAGCAGGGGAAATCTGTGGGCGTTCTTCAAATATCTGATACACATTTTAACGAACTTGTTTCCCTACCTCATAATTCCTACGATTTTAAGGTTGCTGGAAGGCGTTTAAAACACTATGTAACCAAAGCCAAACGTATATTTAAGACATACGATATTCACAATGTATTTATTGCTATAACAGGCGACTTAATCAATTCTGATAGACGACTAGATGAAATGCTTAATATGTCTGTTAATCGTTCACAGGCAGTATTTCTAGCAGTAGATTTATTACAACAAGTAATTCACGATATTGGAGAAGATTATGCAGTTACCGTTGCTTGTGTTACAGGGAACGAAAGCAGATTGAAACAAGAGTGGGGTTGGACAGACTTTATGGCTAGTGATAATTACGACTTTGTTATATTTGAAATGCTACGCAGTATGTTCTTAACAAGTAATGTGAATTTTGTTCAAGATGATCCAAGTGAAGTGGTGGTTAATGTTGCAGGGCAGAATTTATTATTACTACACGGAAACGGAAGTTTTACGACACAATATGAAAAAAGTGTCAATCAGATTAAAGGAAGATTTTCTGGTAGAGGTGTGCAAATAGATTATATTATATCTGGGCATATACACTCTGCTAGAATAGGAGATATCGCTAGTAGATCCTCATCATTAGTTGGTGCTAATGAGTATAGCGAAAAAGGATTAAATCTATCTGGACGAGCAAGTCAGAATATTTATATTTTCCACGAAGATAAAAATATAGACGCTATGAAAATAGATTTACAATATGTTGGAGAAGATACTTATGACATTGACGAGAGATTGGAAAGTTATAATGCTAAATCCTCTAGCAAACTAAAACCAAAGAAAACCATATTTGAGGTAACGATATGATGTTAAAAATAAACCAAGAAGAAAAGCAAGTCTTAAAGTATATCTTCAAAAGTCGCTTTGTAAGGGAATTGCCACCTGCTATTAAAGATGTCGCATTAGACATCAAGAAAGCAATTAACAATCCTACAAAAGTAACGGAAGAAGAATATGTCAGACTTAACACTAATTGGAAACATTGCGAAAATTGTGACGATTAAATAGTATGATTATCGCCAAATTACATCAATGCGTTTATAACGCAATAGTATCGCTTTGTCTTAAATATAAAAACAAGGGAGAGCAAATGTATTACAATACAACAAATGAAGTAGGTGTGCAACTTAAAACAAACTTTGAAAAAGCACACAATCAGAAATATTTGACATTGGCAGTTTTCCAAACATATCCAAATGACTATTTGTCAGCACACGAAGTTTGGACATTTTTAATGGACAATGAATCAATAGATAAACACACACCCCTAACATCTATCCGTAGAGCAATTACTGATTTAACAAATGAAGAAAGACTTGTTAAGACAGATAAGAAGGTCGTGGGTGGTGCAGGAAGAAAAACATATACTTGGAGATTAAAATAATGGCATTTGAACATAAACAAAATAGTGGATCACTATTCACTAATAGCAAAAAAGATAAAGATACGCAACCAGACTATACAGGCACAATTAACATAGAGGGAACACTCTATCAAATTTCTGCTTGGAACAATGAAGCGAAATCTGGTAAGAAGTATTTTGGATTAAAGGTAACCTTACCACTAAAGAGAGAAGAAAGACTAGGATCTCAAAAGGCAAACCAAGACGATATGCCATTTTAACATTTAGGGTAGGTATGTTATTTTCCGTATAAATATATTAACTAATAATAACACTATGCCTATCCTAAAAATTTGGGGTAACAGTATATATTAACATTTAAAAATTAAAGGAGTATATCTTACCTTTGTTTATTTATACCTTCTAATAGAGATTGTTAAACAAATACAACAGGTTGGCAAACCAGTTACCCCAAAAACAACAAGGAGAAATATGAAAACATTAGAATTATTTGCAGGTAGCAGAAGTTTTAGCAAAGTTGCTGAACAACAAGGATTCAGAACGCACACTACGGACAATGAAAATTTTGACAAGATAGATCAGGTGTGTGATATTTTTGATTTTAATATAGATAAAGCAATAGACAGTCTTGGTGGTAAACCACAAATAGTTTGGGCAAGTCCACCTTGTACTACTTTCTCTATTGCTAGTTGTTATTATCATTGGAATAAAGATAGAACTCCAAAAACAGAAAGATGTAAACAGGGAATTAAGATAATAGAAAAAACTATTGAGATTATCGAAGAAATAAAACCAATGTTTTACTTTATTGAAAACCCAAGAGGGTTATTAAGAAAGCAAGAAATGATGGATATATTTCCAAGAAAAACAGTTACCTATTGTTCTTATGGGGATATGAGAATGAAACCAACAGATATTTGGACAAACCTAGATTGGACTCCAAGAGAAATGTGCAAGAATGGAAACAAAGATTGCCACCACCAACCAGCACCAAGAGGGAGCAGCACAGGAACACAGGGATTGAAAGGTGCTTATGAAAGAAGTATGATTCCACCACAATTATTTGAAGAATTATTTCAACAAATGGGTAATGCACAATTAAATGCTTTGTTGAAATTATTTGTCGAAGAAAAGGATAAAAGTTAATTTAAAATGAAAAATAACGATAAGATATTATGTATGATTAAACAGCGACTAGATGTTGGCGCTGTTAAGTATGGCGAACAAGTGCCGATTGATGGATCTAGGGATAATTTAAAGGAAAGTATTGAAGAATTACTTGATTTATGCGTCTATTTGTCTGCTGTAGCGTTAGAATTGCACGAAAAATACAAAGACGCTGAATAACGAACTATCTTGGTGTTTTACGCCACTTTACCTTGTTATTCTTACGACAACCTATCATCATCAATTTAAATCGAATCTTGAGGTATTCTAACGAGAAAAATTTTCTAAAGTTGCTCTTCAATTTCAATATCCAAGTTAAAAGCATTATAAGCGACTTCGCTTATATCTAAATTGTTATTTTTAAGGCGAACGGTGTACCAAGTGTTGCCATCATCGCTATATTGGAAGGTATTTAATTGTCCTTTGGCATAATCTAATAATGCAACCAAACGATCTTTATTCGCAGCACTTAAATTACTATAAGACAATTTTCTTGAAATTCTTGAACTACTATGATTTGCTACTGCAAAGGTTGTGCCACCTAAAGTTTTTCTTGCAACTACGCCATCATATTGTTTTGGTTGCTCTGAAGCAATATTTGGACTTTGTGTTGGGGTATAAGTAGGACTATCATCTTTGAAAACGTTAGCATCGTCACTATGCGTTGCTTTTGTTGTTGATTTAACTCCCCTGATAACTGTAAGTGTGTGTGTGCTAATAGCAGTAATAGTCATTTCTTCGCTACCTACTAAAATATTTTGTCCTACCTCAAAGTCTGTTCCGTCATCAACAATAATAGATGTTGCGTTTGCATCTGTAATTGCACCATTTAAATCAGACGTACTGTCTGTATCTGGTGTTGTATCTACTCTGAATCTTGCTCTTGTGATTGCCATAATGCCCTTAATTTATAAATTATTAAACTTCCCTCAAAGTTACTTTTAAACTTCCTATACCTCTTGTTACTTTTTTAACTATAAATTTGCTGTTTGTAAAAGTGCCACCAAACATTGGCATTTTAGATGATACCGTAGAATCGAATGCACAAAAATCTCCTACTTCCATACCATAAAAATAATTACTGCTACCATCTCTACTAGCAGAACTATCTCCAGGATTAATTAAGTTAATATTTATTTCATATTTTGGAACTCCATTGATGTATCTATAATAATTAGCAAAGCCATCATTTCTGTTTCCAGATCCAGTATTTTCTGCTCCAATGCCATCTACCAATATATCCAAATTATTAGTTGCTACATTTTCGTTACTTTTTATATTATAATTTGTTCTAACATTATTAGATGTATCTTCACACTCTTTTTCAAATAAATGACTATCTGAAATAGGACTACGTTGATATTTAATAATTCTTTTTGTAATCAATGTATCGATAGGTTGCACTTTAACAGAAAAAGAAGAAATATCCGATAATTTAATAGTATGATGAACTGATATTGTTCCATCTGGTATGTATATATATTGAGGCGATCCATCTGATGTCCTAAATTTAAAAATGAAACAACCTTCAAACTGTGTCTTTTTCAATAAATCTTGCATATTCAATTCTTTGTTTAGCCAATATTCTGGTTTCCAATCACTTCTCGCTGTTACCAATGCTGCATAATTAGATGTATTTACGAGAGGATCTGTAATTTCAAATACATCTGTTCCGTTAGTGTGTGATGCAGCAGTAGTATGATTAACTCCTCTAACAACTGTTAAAGTGTTTGATGAAATAGAACTAATTTCCATTTCCTCGTCATCTATTTTTATAATTTGCCCTGCCGACACTTGACTTCCGTCTGATACATCTACTCCAGTTTCAGTAGCATCTAATGCCTCTGCTAAATTTGCTGTACTATCTACGAAATGAGCAATATTGCAAAATCTATGCAATATATCTCTGTGCATATCTACAATATTAGTAATGTTGGCGTCTGTATCCCAACTTTTATAAAATCCATCTCCACCAAGATATAATTTCTTTACTGACGTAACAGCAGATTGGTGTTCTAGTGGGTTAGCAGAAGCGTCATCAGTTCCCTCGTCTATAATTTCTGCTTTGGCTATAATTTGAATATCTTTAATCTTTACAACTGAAGAAGATGTTTCAGCGTTCCACATATTAACACTATTAAAATAAAATGCTATTTCAAAACTTGCTGGTGCATTTCCATCTGATTTAGAGAAGTCAGCAAGAAAATCCCAAGTGTGCGTGTATGAACCATTTGCGTCTTTTGAATCATCGCTTTCAGTTTCAGTAACATCATCTCCATCAAACTTTCCTATACATTGTGCAGTTATCTCATAAGAATCCTGACTAGAAGAACCACCAAATCCATTAGTTCTACTTGCTACATCATAGCTAATAAAAACTGAATACGCAGTTACTTTATGATCTTCTTTTGTTGGAGAAATCTTTATTTTGTAAAAATCTTGTGCAGTTTTATTTGCATTGGTAGAAGCAGAAGTAACACGATGGGATATTTGAAAAAAAGTAGTATCGCTTGTATCTACTGCATTCGCTTGTGGTTGTAATTCTTCTAATAGAAAAGGATCTGCGTGAACATTATCACTATCTATTACTTCTGATGTAGATAATATTTTAGGACGATATTTATATTCTCTTAATAGGGTTAATTCTGAAGGCATTACATTCCTATCGGTATCGTCTGTTGCTCCTTCGTAGTCATCATTAGATGATACATTTAATGTTATATTTCCACTACCATCTAATTGTTGAACTGGTGCAAATATCGGATAGTCGTCTGAATTTCTAAATGCGTCTTTTACTGCATAATGTAAATATTCATTTGTAAATGCCTTATGAACCAAACAATTATATACACCACCATTTAGAGTATCTACTTCTACTGGGTAAACTTTTACTGCTGTATCTGCATCAATTAACGCTGGAGAAGCGTCTGTTGAATCAGCAGCTTTTTTATAATCTCCATATACGATAGGGTAATAATTTCCAGACTTGCTTTGGTATCTAGGTATTTTAATAAAATCTATGGGCGTAGCAGAAGCTATTGTTATAGACAATGAATGATTATCGTTTAAACTAACACTTTTTAATCTACCTGTAAAAACTTTTAAATAATCTCCAGAGCTAATAGATCCAACCCTAGAATAAACTAAAACCTTATGATTCAAATAATATCTTGCTCCGTTGTATATTTCAGATGCTAGTTTTGCACTATGATTAGATAATGTATCATTAACGCATTGAAGCGTGATATTTCCATTCTTTGAAGTTCCATCAGATAAAGATATAGACTCTCTTACACTCGGATTACTTGTAATAAAATTGTGATATTTTGTATCTCCACTACCAACCTCATCTGTTCCTAATCTTATATATTGAGTATCAGAAGAGCCATCGGTATAAGTGTTATTTCTAAATTCAAATAGCCAAGATTCTTGAAATCCCTCTGTGAGAGCATTCTTATAATTAGTTTCTAATGCTATAGCCATTATGCAAGATTTCTTTCCAGACTATCTTCTAGTTGTGGAAGTAAAGTATCCCTTACAAAATCTTCTGTTCCTAATATATTTCCATTTATATTAATATTAACAGAACTTGGACTATTGCCTGTTACTCCTGAAGCATTATTTCCCAATGGGGTAACTTGAACTCTTTCTCGACCTGAAGGGTTATCTCCAACCATTAACATTTGTTGCCCTTGAGTAATAAAGTCAGCACCTGTTTCAGCAGACCTAACTTTTCCTTGTTGTTTTTCTAAAGAAGCTGCGTGTGCTATGGCTTTAGCATATTCTAATTTAGCTAATACAGGACGTCCTTGTGCTGTGTAGTGAGTAGCTGCTTTATGAGCATCTGCTATTGCTTGTGCTTGTTGAATACGCAATCCTACTAATGCAGACATTTTGCTATCTCCCATTAAAGTACCAAGAGATTTACTTAAAGCAAAAATAGATTTTTGTCTTTCTTCTCTAAATTTCTTATCTGTCATAGCACCTATCGCATTAACTTGATTTAAGCTATGTTGAGTTTCTAGTAAAGCTAACAACCTCTCTTTTTCTTCTTCGTTTTGAAAGTTTTTCTCTACAAATGCTTCTAAATCAGCTATACTTTTAGCTTCAGTTATTTGTATATTTTGCTCGGTTGCTTTATTAAAATCTTTGAGTGTTTTTATGTATGCTTTAGTTTCATTTTCTTGTGATAATGTTGATACTGATAATAATAATTGCTTTTCAGCTAATTTAGATTCAGCAGATGTAATTTGTGCATCAAGAGATGCTTGGTTTAATTTAGCTCTGTTTAAATCATCTAATGAATTTTTATTTTCTACATTTACTTTGGTATTTTCTTCTGTTACATCATTTAATGTTATTATGTCAGTAATTAATCCACCTGTAGTATCATCAAGCCAACCCACCTGATCTGACAGATTTTTAGCTTGGACTGAACCTTCTTCAATATTGAAAGTAAAGCTAGATATAGCAACTGCTGCGTCGTGTGCTGCTTTTTTAGCTCCATCAAAATCTCCAACAAGTATCCTACCAAGCATTTTAGCCATATTTCCACCTATTGTTATAATTTGACTAAATACATTACCAAGTATAGTAAAAGCAGGAACAAGTGCATTTTTTATAGAAGTACGAGCATTTTCAGTAACTTTGAACAATTCTCCGAACCAACCCCAAAGTTTTTTTACAAGCGCCCAACTTATTTTCATTGGAGCAAATAGAGCTTTCATAGACATTTTAAATCTTTTAAGCGTAACTCCACCCTCGTTCATTCTTTTTGCCCAATCTCCAACTTTTGTTGTTACCAGACTAATAAAAGGTATAAACTCTTTACCCAACAACTCGCCAACATCGCCTAAAACATTTTTAGTTTGAGCCATTTGACCAGCAAAAGTTTCTGCTTCGGCAGATGCTTGTCCTGCAATACCATCTTTAGTTAAACCTTCCATTGCCATATTAAATCTTTCTTGACTTCCAACAGCACCAACTACATTAATTCCATATCTTTGTAGGGCGTTAGTAGAAGATCCTAAAGATTTACCTACTAATTCAGAAGCAGATTTTAAGTCCATTCCTTTTGCAGTAGCAAAGTCTAAAGTTGCTGCTGTTAATTGTTTTAGTTTATCTTCTTCTCTTACATATTGTGCAAGACTAGCTTGAACTCCTATAATCTGCTCATCTCCAAATACTGTTACTGCCTGTAATGCAGATGCTTGATCTAATAAAGATTGAGAAGTTCCACCTATTGCTTGAGATAATCTTTTTTCTGCTTTTTCTTGCTCTCCTGATAACAAAGCAAGTTTTCCAATACTTCCTGTAAAAACACTAGCAGCAAAAGAAACAAGAAGCATTTTACTTCTTAAGGTTGCAAAAGAATTAGATAATAGTCTATTATTCTTTACTTGAAACATTCCTTTTTTACTTGTTTTTGAGTGTGCGCTTCCTTGTAAATTTAACGCACTGGTCAATTGCTTTGATGCTGCTGTAGCTTTTTTAGTTGCTTGTACTTGTTTTGTTGAAGCTTTTGTTAAATTTTCTTGTTTTTTTCTTAAGCTTCCCATAACAGAAGCTAATTGCTTAATGTTTTGCTGTAGAGGTTTTGAATCTCCTACAAAATCTACTCTGACTGTTAAATTATCTGACATATTTATCTTTATATTTTATTTAGAACGATTATAATTTAATATATTTTCAACAACATTGCACTTATCAATCCATTTTTTTGGGTGTTTCCCAAAATGACCTTCGTATGGAGAAACATTCATCTTGGTAGAATATATATATCTTTGTATGTCCCTTTGATATTCTCTCTCTAAAAAATGATTATTGCAAGAAAAAAAAGGTAAATGAGATTGTATTGTTTCGTATAAGGTAAATTGTTTTTTGTTGGCAGCGTTATGTTCTTTTAGCTCTTGCTTTAAAAGAGATACAACATACCAAACGTCATCTATAGATGTAAAGGTGTGAACGTTGTTATTCTTTTTAAGAGGTAACTTTGCTTTATAAGGAAAAGAACAATACTGACAACCCTCACACCAACTATTTATTACAATATTTAATTCTAGTGAGAGGGTTTCTATTCCCCCAAGCTGTTATGCTCCTGAATAGCTAATTGTAATTCTCCTCTTTCGTCTATAGAAAGAGATTTAATAAATTTGTCAGTTGCTCCCTTTACACCTTTTCTGATCCATAGGGTGCTGACTTGAAATTGATTTTTAATTATTGGTTCTTCTTTGCCTTGTATTGTTTTTTGCTCTATTTGTACTGCGTCCATACAAGAGTCAAAATCATCTACAGACATTTCTATAAGCGTAGCTTTCTTGCCACTCTTAAGCGTTATTTTTTTAGTCATTATTTATTCCTCGTTTTATTGTATTGTAATTGATACGATATTTCCTGATGTAGAAGCAACTGCTTTACTGCTAACAGATAAGAACATTGCATCTTCTTCTGAAAAACTAACATCTGTCATAATACAAGTAGGTAGAGATATATCTACATTTCTTGTAACACTATCTGCTGCCGTTAAGGTATTTGCAATAGTAGATGTTGATTGCTCTCCAAAAGTTTGTATTAGATTATCAGTATCTGCGTCATATTTAACAACAGCGTCAAATGTTACTGCTACCTCTGGGATAGCTCTGTGCATTTGTTGATAATTTCCATTGACATCATAGCCACTAAAAGCGACATCGTTTTCGATTGTTAAACTAAATGATTTTAATACTGGATCTGAAAGTCCTCCAATAGTTGTTACTGCGTTGGTTGAACCAGAATCTCCATAATCAGTCATAAAATAATTTGTGTTAAAACTTGCTCTATCGTGTGTAGGAACAATAGAAGTGTCATTTAATGCTGGAATACAACCAGATTTAAATGTTCCTGAAATTTTTAATCTACCAGATTCTTCTCCAACATCTCCACTAATTGTAAGTGAAGTAAGTAAACAACCTTTAAAGTATAATTGTTGAGCTGCTTCTGGTGTTACTACTACAACTGCAAATGTTTTAGTATTGTCAGATACTGAATCTCCATAAGATAAATCAGTTCCTGCGTAGTTGTAAGCAATCTCGTATGCACCTGAAGCATCTTGCATAATGTTAGATAAAAGCATTGGTAAAATAGTAGCATCTGCAATACCTGAAAAACTAATTTCTTTAACTGTAAGTTTATTTGAAAGGAACATATCAACTGCTTTTAAAGTTCTTCCTGCTCCGTGTCTTACATCTAATACTTGCAATGGATTCAATGAAGGCATTTCAATTGAATCAATATTTATAAATTTGTAATCTCCATCTGTAGCTTCTCCACCACCGATACCATCTGCTTCAGCAGCGATTGCCAACTGAAACTGTTTAGGGCTAAACCCTTCTGCTAAATCTGCCATTTTACTTTACCTCTTTTGGTTTAATTTTTTTCTCGTCTTTAACTTCCACTAAAAATCCTTTTGCTTCTTTAGGCATTTTATCAAGCTCTACAATCTTTCCATTCTTCAAACTTGCCCATTCTGCCCAATCTAAACCAAGATAGTTTTTCCCTCTTGGAAGTATATCGTCTTTGATCTGGTATTTTTTAGCCATAATTAATTCTCTACAATATAAAAAGAACCATTTGATAAAACAAAGAATTTATCATTCGATGTAATAAATCTACCAAAGGTCTGATGAACTTCTTCATATAAGACAGGAACATTAATTTTTGCAATCAAAACATTACTCAAATCTGTTTCTTCTACATTGTGTTCTATGGTCGGTTGTCCTGCATAAAAATAAGGAATACTGCCACCATTTCTATTTTCCAATAATATTGTTTCTATCCTGGTAACATCTTTATACATCTGATCCAATGCTTTCTCATCATCTCTATTCGTTCTTAAATAATAAGTCATTTCCATATCATATAAATTGATATAAGATTTTGTTCTTCTCTCTTGCAATGATTGAGAGTTTGGAAATATGCGTAAAGATTTTGTCCCAATGTCTTTAAATTGAGAATCAAAATAAATAGGTAATGCACCTTTAAATTCTGTGCGTAGCTTATCTCTTAATGGAATCATTATCTTGTCGTAAGTTATGTTATTGTAGGAGATAGCCATTATCTTATATTACTCACTTGTACATTAAATATTGCTTTTCTGAATCCTTCCATTTCATCATCATCTTCATAGTTGATAGACTGAACTGTAAAAGAATAAGAGGGACTTACTCCCAATAAACTATAAAAAACTTCTTCTAGTCGTGATATTTGCTTAAAAAACTTCTTTACACTTAAATCATTTCTTTTGCTATCGTAATGATAATATGTTAATTGAAGATTAAACGTATTCGGTATAACTGCATACATAGAGTTGTTAGAAAAAGAATCAATAGCAGAAATAGTCATAAAGTTATTACCACGAAATTTAAAATTAGGAGTTCTAAAAACTGGAATAGATCCGAAAAATTCATTCTTAACAGCGTTCTGGATAGTTTCCTCTACGCTTACTTTCCAAGCATTAGTAAAAGAAACTGCCATTGTTATACCTTATAAAACTGTCTAAAGTCTTTTCTTGTCATTCGGACAGAACGCATAGAAGGATTATCAGTTTCTTCGTATAGTCCCATTACTTCTACTTCCCACTCATCGTCAGCAGTAGCAGTTGAATTGTCGGCAGAACCTTGAAATCTTATTTGTAGTCCACCTGCTAAATCTTGATAATCTCCATTAATAACTTCTGTTTGAAGGACTAGATTGTTTTTTAGTCCGTCTGTATCTTTAGCATAGACTGAATATTTAGCAGTTCCTATTGCACCACCAGTTGTTACGATTACTTTTAATCTGTCGTAACTCCCACGATAATTACCTCTAGTATCAACAATATTAAGACTTCCAGCTACAGATATTTTTCTTACAATGCCTTTAGAAGCATCGCCAGTATTCTGAAATGATAATTTAGCTCGTCCACTATTTAAATCTTCTATGTGCATTTTAGCTTCATCAAATAACGCTTCTGCAATAGAACTTGTTGGATCTTTACCTTTTACCAAGAAATATGCAGCGACTAATCCAGTTAGTCGTCTAATAAGATAGTCGTATGTTCCGTCTTTTAGTAAAAATTGTTCTCTTGGTAGTGTAGCGTCTAATTTAGAATCAATATAATTACTAGCGTCTTTCATTACTCTAGTTTTTAATGTTGCAAAATCTTCCCCTGCTTCCATTAATAAATCGTCTGGAGAACTTGCGTCATTATAATAATATACTGCGTCAGCAGCACTATCATAAAACCATTCATCGTTTGCATCTACAGCTGATTTAGATGATTGAGCCGATCCTAAATCTTTTCCATCAACAAATAGCTGTGTTACTAATCCAGAATCGTGTGCCACATACCTACTGCTAGAATCCACTACCCAACCATAAACAGGTTTCTTTGTATCAAATTCATCTAGGTTTGGAAATACGTCTTTTAAATCTCGTGATGATATGTATGTAGGCATCTATGCTCCTTTAGCTCTTTTGTACCACCCATACCAAAATTTTTCTTGGGTAGGGTTGTCTGAAATTAGCAAAGAATAGAATAAAATTCTATAAGAAATAAATCTATCTGCTTCCAATTTATTCGCAGCAGAGATAGTAGCAGCACCAATAAGACCATCTTCCTTTATATCAAACGTATTTCTATTGTTACACGCCTTCTGTAGTATCTTAACGGCTCTTGATTGCCCTGTGTTGACCACACAGTCGAAATAAGGATATTGTAGCTCTGATGGCAGTTTATTTGCCTTTGAGGGAATCCAATAATCCTTGTAGTATATTTCCTTTGCTTCTTCTTTGGTTAGGTTTTTGATGTCAAGGTGGGGATAAAATCTTTTGGTAATACCATATTTGGTTTCCCCACCCATATCATCTTTGTCATTGACATATCCTCCTTCGTGTTGGAGAACTATATCTATAATTTCATCAAATGACATTACGCCGACTTCTTGACTTTTTCGAATGAACGCATTCCCCCAAGACCGAGCATACCTAGAAGTATTGTCGTTAGGGTTGTCATATCGAATACTGGTAAATCCACTTGATAGCCAAATGAATGTAACAGAAAAAGTAAGAAGGGTTGTAGTACGAAATGATAACATAAAGCTACCCCACAAGTCCAACCAACAAAAGGACGCCAACCACTTACAAACAGATTCGTAGAACCTGCTTCTACTTTGTTTACTTCTATTTGTGCTTTGTTGATTTCTTGGATTAATTGTGCTTTTTCCTCTTTGTCAAGTGTGAATTTATCAACGTGTCCTGCGACTTTGTCAATAATACTTGCAACTACATTTAGTTTAGGCATCTTTTGGACTTCCCTTAAACTCTTTTTTATCTTCGTCGAATGAACCGTTTAGTTCTTGTGAAAAAGCGTTTTTAGCTGCTTGAAGTTGTTGTGCTTCAAAATTTAAGCGTCCCATCTTCATATCTAAATCTCTTAAATGATTTACTAGAACTTTTTGTTCATCGGATAGATCTGAAAACGAAACTTCTCTTCCGTTCTCTAATACTATTTTCATTTCTTCTTGTTTCTTTTCTTCTGGCATTTTATCTCCTTAATATATTAACCAATTAAATCCAGTCTTTGCTTCGTATGACTGAACGTCATACATATTCAAATATCTGGCTTCAAGGAATATACCTAACTTATTAGTTAATTTCCAACCATAAACTAATCCCAAGTCATAGTCCATTCCATTATCTGCTACATCATAATTAAATGAATAATCAGACATACCCTTTGTTACTGGATATGTTGTTGCCCAAAAGTGAAACCAGTTTTTAGGAGTATATTTATAATAATCTGCACCCACAGATAAACTTAATTCGTTTTGATACCCTAAATCTTTAGCATAATCGTCATTATATTCTTTTACGATTTCTCCATAGACTTGTTTATAAAATTGTTCATCGGTAGTAGCAACTAGATTTCCTTCTGCATCATACCATTTCCAATCATAGTATTGGTAACCATATTGAGTATATTGTTCTGCCCATTCATCTGTAAATCCATATTCGTATGCAAATAGCCAGAAGGGGATAAATTCACTTGTATCTATATCTTGTTCGTCCCACCATAAGTCAATAGGTAAGAAGTCAAGGTATGCAGGGTGTGAACGACCTGCTACACCCATAGATAATGCAAGATTACCAAAGTCTTTTTTTAATCTCATATCTATTGCTGCGAACTCAACATCTTCTAACCCACGATAGTCATAGTTGGCTTTTGCAATAAAATTATCTCCCATATATCGAAGCATAAACTGTTGATTAATAAACTCTTCCTCAAACTCTCTATGGTCTGAATATTCAATTACATATTCCCAACCTGTAGGAACATTACCTATAGAAGCACTTTCATTTATTGGTGCTTCTTTACCTGTGTACCATACTTCAGGTTTATTCTCATATCCAAATCGTGCTAACTTTCTAATACCAAAAGTCATAATAGAGTGATCGTCTAGTTCTTGTTGCAATTCTTGTAATTGTCCACCTGTAACCTGGAATTGCTGTTCTTTGGTTACTGGACTTGTAAGACTGTAAGCACCATAAATAGTGCTAAATTTAAAAAAGTCTTGTGAATAAAGACTTCCTAGTAATAATAAGCTACATAATAAGTTTCTCATTGAAACCTCCTTAACATAATTTCATCTATCTCTTCGTTTATTTTTTTGATGATTTCTTTTTCATCGAGGTTAAACGATAAACCTGCTTCAAATCTCTTAATTTCTTTTCCATATTCAAACATAATAATTGTTGGAACTGATGCTATTTTCCACTCACTTGCTAATACAGCACCATATTCTTTATTATCTATACTTGCATTGAACCATTTGCAATTCTTTAATTTTCCCAAATTTAAAGATGCACTATAATTCCAATCTGCATTGACTTGAACTATCACACATTCATCTTGACTTAATAACTGAACCTGTTCTAGGTTTTTTAAACTACTTTGAGCATATAAAGGCGATAGCGATAAACAGATACCAACCAAATATGACATACCATATAAATAATTCATCTCTATACCTCACTTTTGCATCAACATACGTTCAATGTTTTTAACATCTGTACGCATTTCTTTTTGTTCTTCTTTAATCTCTTGTACATCTTTTTCAGTTTCAATTATTGTATTTCTAATCATTTGATCCTTTAAGTCGTATTCTGTTCTACCTATTGGTGGCTCTGGTAACTCTTTGGCTTCTTCAATATCTGCTTGAAGAGTAAACCACATACCTACGACCATAAATATAGTAACAGCCAACGATATTAACGTTTCAATACTAAATGTAAATTTACTATCTTTACTTACTTCCATCGTATTATCCCTTTATTTTTTTGTATTCAACAATATCTGCTTTAAGTTCAGTTACT
>TARA_R100000655_G_scaffold33022_2_pt1 | contig 16093 bp, 10 predicted proteins | sample TARA_R100000655 | Tara Oceans TARA_R100000655 (sample SAMEA2622497) | marine metagenome | biome: marine biome (ENVO:00000447); feature: deep chlorophyll maximum layer (ENVO:xxxxxxxx); material: "saline water (ENVO:00002010), including plankton (ENVO:xxxxxxxx)" | depth 90 m
GCCTTGTGTATTTCTTCATCAAACATTTGTAGGTGCAACACTCTAAACCTGTTGTGTGCATCATTTAAGGCCATTGTAAGGGTGTTGTTACAAACAACTCGTATAGGCGTAAACATAATTGTCATTGCCTTGCCTACCTGATGGCTGTTGTTCAGTAACAAGTAACCTTTAATATGGTCACCACCAGTGAGGCTAAACTCATCGGTAAGTTTTGCTAACCCCCAAATGTCTTTACCCTCTTTTAAACTACCTGCGGTTTCCATGGTCATTTTACCTGCGTCGGTAAACTTTTTAAAGAAGTGCATTACCTCTGAGTTTTGGAAGGGTACATAACTATCCCCACACTTGCCCATTACCTTGTTGTCACTGTCGCGTACAAGGTGGTAATCACCTTCGCACCGTATAAAAGATGCTTCGCCTGTGGGGTCGATAATGTTCCAAACATCTGGTTTATCTACCGTGTAATCAGGCCGTTTGCTAACCGTCCAATCTAACTTGGCGGCTTGTAACATTTGTTCAGGAGACATGTTGTTGTCTACCTGTACGCCCAACCCATGCCAAGGAACTTGTCCTGCATAAGCCATTGTTTCTACTTGGTGTGCCATAATTTTACCCTTTCTATGGTTTAATGTAATTGAGGTTCAGAAGGAACCTCACTGTCTGGTATTTCTTGGCTAGGCAAAGCATTAAACTCATCAAAGCTAATGTCTACCCAACCTACATGTAGTGGACTAAATGCCACTTGTACACGCATCTCTACGTCATTGTGTGGCATATTAAAACAAACAGGTAGCATTGCTTCGTCTGGTATTGTGTTCAACGCATCCTGCAACATGTCACGGTTCAGTGACCTGTTCCTGTTAGCTTGTATTGCGTTTTCATTGCTCGCAATAAGCTGTTCTTTGGTGAAGTACTTTACTATCATATAGCTTACCTTTCTATTTAAGCTGTTAATACAATAACTATATGGTAACCTTTTATCTTGAGAAAGCATTAGTTTATCTTTTGTGTTCTAGTAAGGCAAAGCATATCCTTGACTAAACATTGGGTGTACTAGATGCAATTTTTCTTTAGCTCTTGTCAACCCTACATAAAACACTCTTGCTTCATCTTCTTCATAGGTGTTTATTTTTCGCCACATAGAATATGGCCTACGCATTACATCAGTTAAAAGCATAACATTAGTTGCTTCCGCACCTTTAGCAGAGTGTATAGTAGAGATCCTTAGCCTTGGTGTTTGGTTCAACTTTTCACCCTTCCGCAAACAGGCTTTTAGATATACTTTGTCGCGTTCAGCTATTTTTCCCAACCCTTGATCCCAAGGTTGTGTATGTAATAACCCATGTGACTGTAGCAAATCTTCAATGCTGTACAATATGCCATCTTTACCATCGGGCATTGTTTTACACCCATATGCAATCTGTTTGTTCAACAGCATGTATTTGTATATTAATCTTACCTGATCGGCAGTTATGCGTTCTCCTGTTCTAATTGATTCCCAAAACCGTACCGCATCTATTACCTTACTGTCAATACTTCTTGAACCATTATAAATATATAGGTGTCCTCTTTTCCTTACCTCTTCTTCTATTTGCTCTGCCCCTCTTGTTGTTCTGCTTAACAGCAACCAATCGCCTTGTGAAAGATTCACCTCCTCAGAGTGCCTATGCCAAAAAATATCCCCCTTTTCAGTCTTAGGCGTGAACGATTTTTTCCTACGCCCAACAATTTTATGTATCACCTGTTTACTGAGTTTATGGTGTAATGATGGTATGCGGTAGCTTTTATCTAACAATGTTACTTCACCTTCTAACCCTACAAAGTGTTCCACATCTGCTCCTGCATACCTAAATATTGCTTGGTCATCATCTCCTGCAACATAACAAATTTTACTTCGTTGTTCTAACCTTCGCACCATTTCCCATTGTATAGGTGATAAGTCTTGTGCCTCATCTATAAATACGACTTCTAATTTAGGGCATAGGTCTCTATCTAAAAACGACTCTAACATACCAGTATAATCAAACAGGCCGTATGCTTTTTTCCAATGCTCTAAACCTCGCCCAACATAATCTACCCTAGCCCAATCTGTTTTAAGTGGTACGACGCTTTGGTTATATATTTTTTGTAATGGTTGCCGTAAAATCCTAGCTATGTTTATTATTTCTAAAAATTTATCCCCATAACCAAAATCTTTATACGGCCCCTGCTCTGTAACACCACTAATGAAAAACTTACCTATTTTCAACCACTCTGCTATCTCTTGGTACTTTTCTGGTGTGATCACTTGAGAATGTGTCAGCCCTGCCTGTTGGAAAGCTAAACTGTGTAGAGTGCGGAAGTAAGGCAGTTCCTTTTTGTTAAAGTTAAATTTGAAACAAGCCCTATCTATCGCCTCTTGTGCGGCTCTCCTTGTAAATGCAAAGTACCCTATACGATCAGGGGGTACACCGGACTCAAGGTAAGACTCTACTAAGCTAAGTAACTTAGTTGTCTTACCTGTTCCAGGAGGCCCTAGTACGATGTGCATTACAAAATTTCTTGTGATGCAGGTAAAGGAGGAAGATCAATTTCTGACTCATCTGTTTCAAAGTAATCCTGTTCTAAAGACCACACATGAACACCCTTACCCCTAACTCGCCAAAACATTTTTTCTGCATTTAAATCGCGCAATCGCAACGTAACACGGTTGGAAGTGTAATGGTTGAAATCATTTACAGACAAGTGCTTTTTTAAATCTTTTACTTGGAAGTAAACCCTATCATCTAACCAAACAGCAACCCCTTGTAGTATGTCTTCGCGTTCTTCGCCTTTAGCCCTTTCACAAGCAAACGCATGTAACAGGTCTTCAAACTCACCCTTAAAGGTAGCATCAGGTGGTACTTCTACAATGGTGACATTATCCAACAATGTTTGTATTCTCGTTTGCCAAGAGCGTTGATTAATAGCCACAGGAAACATATTAATCTGAGATACACATTCTTTTTGAAACTGTGCTTGGCTTGTTAACCCTGTCGTTGTTAACTCTAACCGTTTGTTATCTACATTCAATATCCATATAGGTGGGTCACCATCTATTTTAGTGAGGCTAGACATATCGTTTGCAACGCCACTAGGCCCAACACCGAACTTCCTTGTTTTACATAATTCTTTATCACAAAAAGGTTTTATGGGTTGGTCTTCGCATTTGTAAAAGTAATCTTTCTTTTTTAACTGGCGAATAGTATTACCTACTTCGCTATGGCTAAGAGGGGGTGACAGGTAATCTATATTGTACCTTTGCACTAACTGTTCCCAGTTGTCTTCATCAAACAACCGCGCATATACACCAAGGTTGAAAAGGGCATTGTTTCTAGAACCTTCACTAAATCCCTTACTGCATAGGTGTTGTAAACAAGGAGGTCCTTCCTCTATAACACCGTCTTCTGTGCCAAAGCTGAGGTTTAGCTTACGGAACTTAGCAGGGGTCAGTATAAATGTTTTAGCGTACTCTATAAAAGCAATAGGGTTTAACGCTTCACCATTTTGATCAAACGCATACCGTGTTGTTTTGTTTCCTGCATGATACGGCATGTTTAAGAAGTTACCTGTATCACCTCTATCTTTTAAAATAGTTGTTTGTTTAGGAAATATTTCACTACCAGAAAACCCTAGAGCCGCGCTTAGTTCTGTGATCCTACGTTGCATTTCTTCTGCTTCTATCGGTTCAGATAAAAACATCCATACATGCGCTCCACCACTTTTAGTCCTACCAACAACCGCAGGTATTTTATTTTCGTTCAGTACATCTATTAGTTTTTTATGGCTAACATCGTATTGGTCTATATCTATGGCCCCCCACTGACACATATTGTCACTTTTTATAGGGATAATACCTAAACCTATGCCTCCATTTAAATGTTCTTCCCACATTTCTAACCGAGTAGGTTCTTTTATAACTTTGGCTATTCCTTGTTTCTTACCATCATTAGCTCTATTACCCTTTACCTCATACGTTCCGTGGGCAATATCACTACCTTTAAATAAACTGTAAAATTCTTGGGCTAAATCCATAGCTTTCTCCAATAAAAAGGTGGAGGCTACGCATTCAAATAAAGGGTTAAGAAATTTAAATGGTAGCCTCCGCAGAACAAAGGAGATCAACCCCCTGTTCTGAACTGGGTTAAGCTATGAGTTAAAACGGTACTTGGTCGTCAGGGTCTGACCCCATACTACTAGAGCCATCGTTTACTTGCACATCACCTGCTTTTACTGATTTAGCAAAAGCAACTGCCATTTCAAAGAACCCCTTATCCATATCGTCAGATAGGTTTAAGGCACGTTCCCTAGCTATTTCCCAACCGTACCAACTACCTTTATCGTTCTGCTCTGGTACGCTTGTAATCTTGTATATCTGTGACATTAACGGCAATGTATACAATCCGTTTTTGCCTTGGGCAGTTAGCGATTGCGCTTGCGTCAACCACTTACGGCCTTTCTTTAATTGTGTAGAAGCCATCGTTACCAAGGCTTTTTGTGGGCCTAACTCAGGATGCAACATTAACACATAGAACTGTGCAGTGTTGGTCAACTGGTTGCCGTTTGGTAATAGGTCTTGCCCTTGGTCACTACGCACTACAGTTTTTACAATAGGGTCATCTGGGGTGTATGAACCTACATATCCACCACCTTCTTCCCTACCGCGCCACTCTACGAACCGCCGATTATAATGGCAGGGTATTACATAAATACCTTCCTTTTCTGCTTCGTACACTTCGTTTAGCACAGTATTAAATATCATACCTGCTTCCGCACCTTCCACATACGCACCATCACGTTTTTTAACTTGTGGGCTAACATCGGCAAGCACCCTTAAAAATGGAATAGCTAGGTCTTCTGTTTTTACCTCGCTAAAACCTTCACCTTGGAACTGCTCAAAACCTTCGTACATTGCAACTTCATTGTTTGCTTTCTTAGCTACTTCTTGTGCCATCTTTCTATCCTTTTTTCGGTTTAGTTATTTTGGTTTTTTCACCTACATACAACCCAAACAAATCAGCAGGGACATTGTTGCCTTGTTCAAATTGGTCTTTTACAAATGCCTTTAAGGTCATTGGCTCTACCCACTTTTTAGTGTTCACCGCCATACCCTTATGTATCAAGTCATCTGCAAACTGTTTAGCTTGTTCTTCTTGTCCGCGAACAAAGGTCGTTGCTACTTGGTTCTTTATTAAATCACCAAAATCATTTGCAACTAACCAACCAAATGCTTCATCTGATTTATCCTTACTTATTGAAGCACTGTAAAATTTACCAACGCTTACACGAGAACCATCTTCTAATACAAGCTCACTTATACTATGCTCTGCCATAGCTGAAGGTAACTGCTCTTCCGCTATTTCACGCAAACTTCGTTTAGCTTGTTTTAGCTCATCCTCTAGCTGTGCTACTCGTTGTTCTAATGTAAGTTGTACATTGGCAAGTTTACTCACTAAACTTAACCCTTGTTCATCCACTGTTTTAAGGTCAGTGGCAACATCTTCAAAGTCCATTGTTAACCCTTTCTATTAGTTAAAGTTTGCTTCAAGGGGATAGTACTTGTTTTCTAACCTATCCCATTTAAGCATTTTGTAACGGCCCATGTTCTGCCGTGATGCAACGCTCGCAGCTAATGCAATAATTACAGGATCACCAGAAAGTAATAGGTAATCGTCATCTGTAAACTTGCTCAGCTTACGAGTTAGTTGTTTTATTAATGGCTGAGTAGAATAGCTTGCCTGTTCAGAAACAGGAACAAGCACTTCTATATCGCCGAAGGTAACGGCATCGCTCAGGTCGCGACCCCGCATTTCTTGAACTATGTACACTGTCATGCCTTTCTCCACATGCAAAAGTTAATTATTTAGTATAGTAGCATATATTTAATATGTAACCAGTATTTTTATATCAAGAAAAAAATAAATATCTCTAGCTTACACGAACTTTGCTATAATAGGGGCAAAACCCAAACGAACCCTAGAAAAAATAATTCAAAAAACGTCGCGCGTACCGAGAAAGTTGTATATCGATATCGTATATCGGAAAATGTTAGAATTTAAATTCATCTTAATTCATTTTCCCCCCCTATATAGTAAAGTTGTTTGATAAACCTTTTATTGCTCGTTGTTTTGTTTAGGTTTAAAATACAAATATTCCCAATAGAAAGAGGGTAAAATGCGTTACAAATTTAAATACAAACCATATAAGCATCAGCTAGATGCTTTAGAAAAGTCGTGGGATAAAACCTTTTTTGCTCTGTTTATGGACATGGGTACAGGCAAATCTAAAGTATTAATAGATACGATTTCTATGCTTTACGATAAAGGTAAAATAGATTCTGCTCTGATTATCGCACCCAAAGGTGTGTACCGTAACTGGGAAAGAAAAGAACTGCCCACCCATTTACCCGATCATATACAGGCCAACATTGTTGTATGGTCGCCAGAAAAAACAAAAAAGAAACAAGCAGAGTTAGCTACGTTAAATGAACCGTCAGATAAACTGCAAATATTTTTAATGAATGTAGAAGCATTGTCCAGTAGCAGAGGGGTATGGTCTGCCTCACAATTTATACTGTGCCATAAAACAATGCTCGCTGTAGATGAAAGTACAACTATTAAATCTAAAACAGCGAACAGAACTAAAAGCCTTATAAAAATATCAAGAAACGCCCCTTACCGTAGGATACTTACAGGGTCACCTGTTACTAAATCACCGTTAGACCTATACACACAATGCGAGTTTTTAGAACATTATGTATTAGGGCATTCTTCGTTTTGGACATTCCAAAACCGTTATGCAAAATTGATACGCAAAACAATGGGAGCGCATTCATTTAACCATATTGTAGGATACCAAAACCTAGAAGAGTTAAATGGTATAATAGAACCGTTTTCATTTAGAGTGCGTAAAGAAGATTGTTTAGACCTGCCTGACAAAGTGTATACAAAACGCAGTGTGGAACTCACTAAAGAACAACGTGTTCTGTACGATCAAATGAAACGCAATGCTGTATCCTTTATAGAAAACGAAGGCATTATGTCTGCCTCTACAGTGCTAACTCAAATACTAAGGTTGCAACAAGTATGTTCTGGTTTTGCTAAACTGGAAGATGGGCGAATGATAAAAGTTCCCAACAACAAGTTGCCTGAGTTACTATCTGTATTAGAGGAAACAGATGGTAAGGTAATCATTTGGGGTAACTTTACACATGACCTAGAACTGATACAGGAAGCCCTTATAAAAACATATGGGGCAGAAACAGTAGAGCTGTTCTATGGTAAAACTCCGGCAGAAGAACGGCAGTTAATTGTAGAGCGGTTCCAAGACCCTAACGATCCATTGCGGTTTTTTGTGGGGCAACCCAGAACAGGGGGCTACGGACTTACTCTTACAGAAGCGCATACAGTTATATACTACAGCAACGGCTATGACCTTGAAATAAGGTTACAGAGCGAAGATAGAGCGCACCGTATAGGACAAACAAATAAAGTTACTTACATAGATATAACAGCAGAAAATACTGTAGACCAAAAGGTTATCCAAGCCCTGCGAAGCAAGATAGATATAAGTACAAAGGTACTAGCTGAAGGGTATAAAGAGTGGATAATTTAATACTTGGGGATAGCTCTGCTGTAATTAAAACCTTTGCAGATGAGCAATTTGATACAGTGTTTACCTCACCCCCATACAATAGAAAAAGGAACGATAAGTATGAAGATTTTACTGATATTTCTGACGATTATTTTAATTTTCTTGTGGAATCGATAAACCAGTGTTTACGAGTATGTAAGGGTAATGTTTATTACAACATACAAAAGAACTTTTATAATCGGGTAGAAATATACAAATTGTTTGGTCATTTTGCCGAACAAATAATAGAAACAATCGTTTGGAACAAAGCTAACCCAACTCCAGCAGGTGGTGATGCGGTTACTAATTCTTACGAGTATATATTAGTATTGAGCAATAATAATACGGCATTAAAAGCAAACAATACATACACCAAAAATCATTTTTGTACGCCTGTGTATTCAGAAAACCCATACAAAAAACAACATAGGGCAGTCATGCACCCTAGAGCAGTAGAGTATATACTGCGATCTTTTTGTAAACCAAACGAAACTGTGCTTGACCCTTTTATGGGGACAGGAACAACAGGGGTTGTGTGTAAACAGTTTGGTATGACATTTACAGGTATTGAGTTAGTAGAAGAGTATTACAATATATCTAAACAACAAATGAGTAGTTATACACAACCGTTCCTACTTTAACCCATTAACGAACCGATACCTTGTCCTTGCTTTTGTTGTCGTTCTTGTATGGCGGCAGACAAAGGATCAAATGGAAACAACGACGAAACTTTTACTTGCCCCCCACCTGTAGATGCAGGGTTAGGAAGAGGAGCTACTTGTGTAAAATCCATTGATGGTGGTGGTGGAGCAGGAACATTTTGTGGTGTCGTTTCTATTGTTGCCCCACTGTTGGGCTCTACATCAAACCGTTGTTCAGGCAATGTAATAAGAGGACGACCTCTGTTCATTTCTTCTTTTATTTCCTCACCTGCTTCTACGCCTGACCCTACTAAATAGTTATTTACTTTACGCAATATCGGTCCTGGAATACGCCCTACTTCACCTTCTGGTAGCTCTGTTACAAGCATTTTAGCCAAACTTGGATCTTGAATAGCTTCGCGCATTAAAGCATCCATCCTTATTTGGTTTTGCGCTCCTATGGCTCTACTTGCTAAATAGATAAACGCTGTTCTAGGAGAAATCCTGTTTTCTTTAACAGCAAGCACCCTTGTAGAAACAGCCGCAGGTGATGTGCCGAGAGCATTGGCTAACCGTTCTATGATTCCTGACCTACTTAACCCCTTCATTTCTAAAATAGGTATTGTAGATATTCTTTCTGAAGCATCGGCTAACAAATAAATATCTTTCATATGTGATTCAGTAAACCCTGCATCTTTTAATACTTGAGTGTTTTTATCTTTTTGTAACCATTCTTTGAACTTAGCAGGGTCACCCATAATTCCTTGCTCTTCATCTAACTTTTCAAAAATAGTTCTTCTAAAAACATTTTCTGCATCTGTTTTGCCCATTGCTTTTGCTTCTTCAGAAGCAAGGAAATCGTTTCTAACTCTTAACATAGTATTTTGAGCATTTCTGCCTTTACCTTCTCTAGTAGGCTTATTAATTAATCTACTCAAAAAATCTTGTTCAGGATCTTGTAACCCTCGTTGCTCTTGGCTTTTGAAAAACCTACCCAACAAACTTTTTTCAATTTTTTCTTTTCGGTCAGTAGCTGCTTTTCTGCGTTGTAAAGATTTGTTTAACGCTTTTTGTGTCACCTTCATTTCATCTAAGAAAGAACCGCCCCCTTGTCCAGGAAGAATTTCTAATCGATCCCTATTGTTTTTCATCCAGAGGTTTAACTTATCTGCATCCCAAACACCTTTATTTTTCAAATATGCAGATTCATACATATTGTCTAACAAAACAGCCTTTATTTCATCTACCTCTGTAGATTCACGCTTTACTGTGTTCACAAAAGCTTCTAATACTTCTGGGTCTTTGTTTATGAGAGTTTTAGCCGCATTTTCACTTTGCGTTAAATAACCTTTGCCTCCATCTTTAGCTGTAATTTGTGTTATTAAAGATTTTTCAAACGGGTCATATAAATCTCTTTTAAGAATACCTAAAAATTCCACATAGTTTTTACCTACTTTTTCAAAAGCTCCTACAGCCCAATCATCAAATAATGTTCTAAGCCTACCTAAAGGTATTTGTTGACCACTTCCTTGTTTAATTGCTTTATTTATTTCATTGCTTACGGCTTTTCTTGCATTGAGATAATCATCAAATGAAAATGTTTTACTAGAATCCCACCTAACTAACTTTTGTATAGGTTGTGGTAACTCGTCAAAAGTATATGCTTCTTCCCCTTGTCTTGGTACTAACTCTTCGTTTACTCTTTTTTGCAAACGTAAAACATCTTCGGTTGATGCGTTAGCCTCAGCTACTCTTTGTATTGTTTCTGTCTTAAAACCTTTACCTGATTCTGTTTCTTCTTTACTTAGTTTTTGTCTTCGGCTTGTTTCTACAATACCTAATTCTATTTTTTTCTTTTCTATTTCTTTTTCAGCTTGCCTTTTTCTAGCTTCTAAACTTTTTTGGAACGCTAACCCTTTTTCTCTTTTTTCAGTGTCATCCCGTGTTCTAACAAGGCTCTCTTGTTCTATGTCTTCTGCACCTATTTTATCTATTTCTTTTTGTGCTTTTAAATTAACAGACCCTTCAGCTGTTTGTAAAATTAAAGGGGCATCTGTAGCAACATCTCCTGAACCTGAATCGATACCTATTGTTTCTTTATATTTAGTGATTCCTGACACCATGTCTTCTAACATTCTGTTCAACATAGGGATCTGTTTGTTGGGAGCTCCTGCTATTGCATCTTGAAAAGTTGCTATTAACGATTCATTATTATATACCTGTGCGATAGGAAGATTTGCTAACTCAGGTATCACAGCTCGCATTTCTTCAAACCTAGCTAACGCTGCCGCTGAGTCTTCTGGGGTAAGGTTTAATTGTTCTTGAATCATTTTTTGGGCTTTATTTAAAGCAAGTTGCCCTTCTCTTCCTTCAGTAGCTCCTCTTGTTCCTAGGGCAACATCTTTGAGATCACCACCTTGAAAAAACTTTTTAGTCCATCGTACAGCAGTAGCTGAAGGCATATATTGAACAATTTGAGGAATGAATGCAGGAGAAACAACAGCTAACATCCCTGCGGTGGGACTATCTGTTGCTCCTTCAACGCCTCCTGCAAAAGCACTAACTCCTGTTTCTAACCCTGCTGTTGTTACAGGTTTCTGAGCCGCAAATTTCAACATGTCGTCTCCAATATTAGCCATCACACCACCCTCTATAGGGGCAACTTTAGTGCCATATATGTTAGACATTGTTTTAGTTGCCAGTGGGTCACTGGCAAAAGCTAGTTTGGGTGATTGCTCAGCTGCTTGCACACCATAAAGTGGATTTACTGCTCCTGTAGCTGTTAGCCCTTTAGCAGCTTGACCTGCTAAATAACTGGTTGCTCCTGTAAGAGGAACACCTTCTCCCATAAATTTACCTGCTCCGTAAGCCGCTTGTTTTAATAAACCTTGTTCATCTGTAACCCCTATGTCTTCTCCTTTTCCATATTGAATAGGAATACCTAATACATTAGCCATCGTTTCTTGAGTTTCAAAATCACCACTTGCAAATACTCTTGAAAACATATTTTTGTCTGGTTTAATATTCGCTAAATCTTCTCCACCTATCCCTGTTGTTTTTGCAATATTTCTTAAAAGAATAGCTGCGTTATAAAGAATAGGGTCTGCTACAATAAGTCCTAACCCTCTGTTAAACCCTGCTACAGCCGTTTCAAGTATATTATCTCCACCAACTCCACCACCTAACCCTGTGAACCTAGCAGGTTGTGACTGACCTTCAAACTCTAACTCTGCTCCCTCTACAGCATCTGGTATTAAAGAAGCATCTGCACCCATTTCCTGTAACTCTACTACACCAATAGGTTTTTGAGGTGCTGCTTCAGTTAGGTTTTTATTAAGTTCATAAATATCCATAATTAATTTCCTCCTTTCCTTGCCTCTGAAAGGGTCTTAACACTTGTATCAGCACCAATAGATGTATTCCCCTCTTGGTTTCTAATAGTTTTTAACTTAACAGTGATAAGACTATCGTAATTACCTTCTTTTGTTTCCCACACTTTCGGTGGAAGACCAAGTGCTCTAGCTTGGCTTCTAGACATTTTCATAAATAATCCTTTTAACGGCCTACCGGAAGAAGCAATTCTAAATGCTGTTATCAAATCAGGGCTAATAGTTTCACCTTCTTTAGTTTTGATTGTAGCAGTGGCATCCAACGGATCACCTTTGTTGCCCATTGGTTGCGATCTTACCGTAACATAAGGGTTGTTTTTTCTATCTAAAACATGAGCAGCGTTTAAATAATCTCTTTGAACAGCATGATAAAAAGTTTGCAGTTTTTTCATGACGATTATAGGATCAGTAGTAAATCCTCCTGCATCATCAACCAAACCATTCAATTGTTCCATTTCTGTAACAGGGTATCGTTTAGACAAAGCAAGAGCTTGTTTAATATTTCTTGCTAATTGTTCTCTCATTTGTCGAGCTTCCGCTCCTTTAGGGTTCCTTAACGCACTGGCAATAGCTTCAGGCATTAACCCTGCAACATTTTCAGAAAGGAATTGTTGTGTACCTCCTGAAATACCAAATGTTTCAAAAAAACCAGAGTTATTAAGCTCTTTTAAATTAGCTAATAGTTCACCAGTGGCTTTGAGAGTTTGTTGATAATCTGCTTTTTGGTCTTTGTCAAGAACATAGCCACCCTCAACATATCCACCTTTGCCATCAGGAATCATTTGTATTTCAAACCCTAATGGAGGTCTATCAATTTGTGTGGTGTTAGGGTTACCTAACACCATTTTTTGGCCGATAGAACCACTTAAATCCGTACCATATTTTTTAGATAATGCTTCTTGGTTTTCTGCAGTTATTTGTCCAGAAAAAGCAGGACCATTTTTGCCAGTAGCTGCTCCCATTATATCAAGTTTTCCTACAATAGGATTAAATACTTTTATGGGTTTGCCCTGTGAGTCTTTAAAAGTTATAACACCACTTTTATCTGTTTCTACTTGAGTTTTCGGGTCTTTCACAGTGAAAAATGTTCCTGGCTCTAACGCTTTGTACCGACCTCCACCTAAATCGACATACGTTTGTAATCCTAAGTTGAGTGCTTCTGTAGAAACAAAAGGAGCACTATCACCATTAGGGTCATAGTTAGGGTTACGAACCATTGCATAAGTTCGCTTACCTTTATCAATTATTTGTTTTTGTATACCAGACAAGTTACCCGTATTTAACAAATCATCAAGATCACCTTTTTTTACTTTTGTCCAATCTTTTGGAGGAACACCTTTAACAAAACCTTTATCGATATCCATGTAAAATGGATCAGCTCCTGGATAAAACATTATTGTTTCAGTTTTCCCTGTTTTTGGGTTTACTCTTCCGTAAACTTCGCTATACCGACCAAGGGTAGCTTTATTCTGTAATTGTTGAGTGTAGTTTATAGTAACTGCTTTATTTTTAAGAGCTTGATCTGCAATAGCTTCAGATATTCCTTTAGATGCTAACTGTGTTGTTATATCATTTTCAGCTTTTCTATAATCTTTTTCATTAGCCATTGTTTCGTCTAGAGCACTTACCGCGAGACTTGCGTTAAATTGCCTTAATTTTTCTTCTTGCTCTAGAGATGAATCAAAAGCCGCGCCTTTTGCTTTAAACTCTCTTTCAGTTTTAGCTGATGCAATTTTACTTAGATTCGCAGCTAAAGGCCCTGCGGCTTTAGTCAATCCTTGTAACAAAGATCCAGGACTAGACGCCAGTTCTGACCCTGCTTGTGCTAATGCTAAGTACCCTTGTATTTCAGAAGAATCTGCACCTGTATCCCCCATAAACTCTTTACGCCTAGCAAGAAGTTCTTCTGCGGTTTCTGCTTTAGGTGCAAATTGTGATAATAATTTTTGACGATTTGCAAGAGCAACTGCAGGATCAGTTTCTCCTTTTTTAAGAGAAATATCTTTTTGAAGATCTTGAAACAACTTCATCTTATCTTGTAATGCTTTAAAATCTATTGATTCATAAACAGGGGGAGCAAGCTGACTAGGCATATACGGAAGAAGTCCTGCTTTGTTATTTGGCTGAGGTACGTTACCCCCCATAACAGTTTGAGCATTGTTCATAGAATTAATAGAAGGAAACCTTGTTCCATATTGAGTAGGAGGGTTCCCCATAAAATTCATATCACCTGCATAAAACCCATTAGCCGCTTTCACTGGCATTTCCCCACGAGACATCGCTAGGACAGCCTCTGCCTGATCAGAAGGTTCTGTGGCAGAGGGCTGACTAAAATTTCCCTCGGATCCTTCCACACCCCCCATCGGGGCTTCTGCAATACCACCATCAGGAACAGTTTCTAATGTTTGGAATACAGGTTGCAATACTGTTAAAACTGACTCAGGTGTTTTCTTTGCATCAGCAGGGCCAACTAACTCAGCCAACTCACTATATCGCTCTGACAATGGTAAGTCGTTCCCTCGCATTGCATTAATAACATCTTCTATATCTTCCGCGCTATCTAAACCACGATACACTTGTTCCATTTGCCCTGCCATTTGTTGCATCATTTGCATCCCTTCAGGTGCAGGGGCAGGGGCAGGAGCTTGAGGCATCATACCTGAAGCAATACCTGAATTTTCAGAAGCAGGGGTCATTGGTTGCATCATATTCTGAGGCATCATTTTATCTATCATTATACTCCTCCATAACCAGATCCGTCTCCACCTAGCCCCACACCACCAAAAGCACCTAACCCTTGGCCTCCAGCTAATCCAGGATATCCTGGAGAATTAAACTGCAACTGATCCATAGCCTGTAACTGTTCTCTCGAAGGTGGGGCATTTCCTATTGCTCCCCCTCCAAAATCCATTGGAGAAGGTACACTTCTGTCTTTAGGAGTGCCTGTTGCATCACTTGTATCATATGGGTTTTTCATAATGTTTCCTGTATACATTTGGTATATTTGGTTTGCTATCCCTAAAGGATTAACAGTAGGTACAGCCGCTATTTGTTGTAACATATTAGGAACATCTGCCATAAAAGCACCAAAACTATCATACCCTGTACCAGTAGGGCCTCCATCTCCTATAGCGGAGGCACCACCTGTACCATCTGCTCCTATAGAAGAACGGCCTTGATTAACTGCATTCATAATACCTGTTAGCTCCTGCCCTGCTAAACTCAAAGGTGTCCCCCCTATAGTATCATACATCACAGCTTGCCCATACTGTTGAGTTCCACGTTGCCCAGAAACATCAGGAGGTTCTATACCTAATTGTGCATAGGCCCTTAACAATTCAGGTTGTCCTCCTGCACCTTGAAATAAAGATTCGTTTCTTAAACCACGCTTTTGGAACAACCCTTTTAAAACAGGGTTCATATCTCTTGCAACCATATCTTCATCGCTTTGTCCTGGACTATTACCAGTTACTATACGTTGACGCAAACTAGGGCTGATCTTAGTAAGTAAGTTATCTATTTGTCGTGTTGTTTGTTGGCTGTAAGGGTCGTAAAAACCACCTTGTGGGTTTGTTCCAAAAAACGCTGTTCCTTCCATGTTTTCTGGGTCGTCAAAAACATTTCTTGTACCTTGCAACAATTGAGCAATAGCTAACATGCGTTCATTTACAGGGTTTGCAAAGATACCTTGGTTAGTGGCAATCTGTTCTTGTGACATTAAAGAAGCACCATCATCACCATACCCTGCTATACTTCGGCCTTCGTTTTTGCCATAGGTATTCCAATGTTCTCTAGCAACATTTTCTACTATTCTTTGAAAACTTTTTCCAGGAGGCACTCCTTGACCTTGTGCAACACGAACAGCATGGTTTAAAACATCTGCGTTTGCTTGCAAATATCCTTGGACAACAGGGCTTGTTTCATAAACTTCACCACCTTCTGCGAAATTTGGTCCTCCTGCTTCAATTTCATCAATAGGAACAAGACTTACTAACCCTTCCGCAGGAGGTGTGAGAGATGTTGCTGGTGGACTAGCCACTGCATCGCGTTCGTCTTCTAACTCTTTTTTACGCTCTGGGCTTAAACCAAACGTATCACCTAACCTTGGCTCTAACAAACCACCAAGGAATGTTCGCCCACCATACTCTCTGCCTTCACCTTGCCCATGGAAAGCATAATGTAAAGCAGCATCACGTTCAATTTGCCCTTGCATATTTTGCCCTGAAAGCCCTCTTGCCCTTGCATTTGCAACAGAAGCATTAAACACATCAGGGTTTTGTGCCATGTATCGCAAGGCAGGAGGTATATATACCGAACCACCGTTAGCGAACATTGGTCTGTTTAAAGGGTTGTTCATAAACGCTCCTAAAATATTTTGCTTGCTGCACCTGCGATACCTAACCCACTTGCCGC
>TARA_R100000655_G_scaffold105330_2_pt1 | contig 15924 bp, 3 predicted proteins | sample TARA_R100000655 | Tara Oceans TARA_R100000655 (sample SAMEA2622497) | marine metagenome | biome: marine biome (ENVO:00000447); feature: deep chlorophyll maximum layer (ENVO:xxxxxxxx); material: "saline water (ENVO:00002010), including plankton (ENVO:xxxxxxxx)" | depth 90 m
TTTAACTTTGTATTCATAATCAAATCTTGCTATTTTACGCAAGCCTATAGTTAAATTATAATCATATGGATGGACTTGGGTTACATCCTCATAACCTTTATCAATAGCAATATAATCACCTCTCTCAACAAAAGGAGTGTTCATTGTCATTGAAGTATAAAAAGTTGAATATTTAAAAAAGTCTCCTTGACCAAGAGCGGTGGATATTCCAAACACCACTATCATCATTATTATATAAAGTATTTTACTTATGTCCTTTTTCATTTTGTAAATATAGTTATTTTTTTAATTACTACCTCTATTACCTTGTAATATTTTCATCATCAGCTCTTGCGAACTGTTTCATCATATACATAACCTGTGGATCTGAAATTATATTTTCTTCTCTAAATGTTTTCATTAAAGAATTATATTTATCAGTATCACCCATTGATTCTTTTCTTACTTGATATATAATAAAAGCTGATGTCATTTTATTTCCCTGTTTAAAATCCATAATAGCTCTTTGAATATCAGTGCTGTTTTCACCATGCTTCCAGTCCATAACAACCATTCTATGTATTCTCTTTTTCTGCTCTTCTACATTCCATAAATTTTGATCTATAATCTCATCTTCACCTAATCTACCTCTAAGCTCATCTTCCACCGCATTTATTATTCTATCTGACTCACCTAAGAAAAAGTCTTTAGCATCATATAATCCGTCACCATCTGCATCTTCAAGCCTCATAACTTTTCCATCAGCAGTTATCCAATTTCCTGTATCAGTATCTTTTCTAATACCACTTTGATCCATAACAGCTTGATAAGAAAGCCTTAAGTTAGCTTGGAACCTATCTTCTGTTTCTCTCATATGGTCAGCTTCAGCTTGTAATTTTGATTTTTGATTTCTAAGAAGATCAATTTCTCCAATATATCTTTTTGTTACTGGACCAAAAGCGTCATTTAAAAATAAATTCATTTGATTACCGTACTGCTCTTTTTCATAATCATTTAAACCTCCAGTGGCAGCAACATAACTATGATTAAGCACAGCGTTCCATGGACTTCTATCCATATTAGTAAGCATAGAGCCTATTGCTGACTTTGCAGTTGTAACACCGAAACCTCCTTCCAATAATCCCATCGTATCAAACCTTTTAGATAAATCTCTTAACCATTTATCCTCATATGAATCAAAAGACCCCTCATATTGAGTATATCCATTAGCCGCTTCATTATAATCTTTCCATACAGGTCTATTGTAAAAAGCATCATAGTTACCTAAAACTTTTAAAGATACATTTAAAAGAGGGTTTGTTGATATTAGATCCCTAGGGTTACCACCACCAGCTGGTATAGCTTTCTGTAGTATTCTACCGTAAGAATTTTTATCATCACCTCTACCCCAAGGAGTATATGAAAAAGCATCTTTAGATTGAACTCTATAGTCTCCACCTGTTATATGTTTAAATGCTAAATCTTCCAAAGGCAATCTAAAAACATTTAATCTAGCATCACTAGGTATCTTTAAATATCTAGGAGTCACAACCCTGTTATCAGACAACTGCTCTTTTATTTCAGCTATCCTTGCATCTCTTTCTTCTCCAATCTGCATGCTTTCAGCTGTTTTTAATTGCTCCTGTAGAGCCACTTCCCTTTCTTGACTAACTATATCTGTAACTTTACCAGGTAATATTACACAGTGGTAATTTTCTAGATCATAATCACTAATATGATTTATATAGTATCTTTTGTTTTTATATAGTTTTTGTCTTATATCTTTCTCTAATTCCTTATCTCCACTCGCTACAGCCTTATCTAAAGCATCTTGTAATCTTTTTTCTTCATCTTCATCTAAGATATCAAAATGTTGTAGGTTCATAGCCATTAAGCCAAGACCGAAAACTGAAGCCCATTGTGCTGTATCCCAAGCAAATTGAGCTGGGTTTTCACTAACATACCTAACACTCTTATCAAACACTTGTGCCGCAGCATTAAGGTAAGCAAAGCCTAAAGAATCAATAAACTTAATTGTTTTACCTCCATTGTTAAAGTTAGCGTAGTCAACTGCATTAGCTACAGCTCTTTTTTTAATAGCTATAAGGTCTTCTCCTGTAGGTTCTTGCCCATCATTTTTCTCTTTATATTCTTGTGTGTATTTTTTAATCCACCTTCTAGTATTAGCAAGTCTACCTGTCATTTCAGAAGTTGAGTTCATCTTAGAAAAAACATTTTTAATTGTCTCCCATACACTTTTTGTATTAGGATTTGTGTAAGGAGCGTTATCACCATACAACTTAGACATTTGTTCTCTAGCTGCCTTTTCTCTAGCACGCTCTTCATTGAGAGTGTTTTCAGGGTCTGACATTATCTCCCTTGTTCTTTTTGTTAACGCCACCTCGTCTATAGCTAAATCAGATGAATAATCCATTAATCCATATCTAGTTAAAAACTCTAAAGATCCCCCAAGCATTTTATACTCTTGACTAAGAGGTCCATTCGTAGCTGCATCTTTCATTACAGAAACCCAATCAACAAATGCCGCCCCAAATTTAGCACCTAAACCTAGGAAGGGTACAGGATTGGTAGCCATACCATTATAAGTATCTGTAAACATAACTTGCTGAGCGAAATCATAAAATACATTAGCAACAAAGAAAAATGGTGCACCAACACCAGTGGCGAATACTTTAAGTGCACTACCACTCCACCTAAAAGGTGCAGTAAGTAATTTAAGTTTATCGCCAGAAGGAACCATTTCTCTAGGGTGAGCAAATAAACTTTGGTAAGCTGCATTTTTCATAGCAAATCTAACCTTTTTACCACCTTCATTGTAGCTCATTTCAACGTATCCAGGTTTTACTTTTTCCCCATCTTTTAATATATACCCTATATCTTCTATTGTCATTTGAAGACCATTAACATACTCAAATCCTTTTTTAGTTACTTCAGATATTATATTATATATACCTTTTCTAACTTCATTCTCGGCTCTTAATTTAGCTCCCGTAGCTAGCGTGTTCTGCAATAACTTAACTGGATCCATGTATAAAACACTATCACTACCTTGCTTTAACATTTTTAAAGGAGACTCTAAGTGATCACCCCTATCTGAACGACCTGATTTTCTTTGCTCATTTAAATTTCTTTCTGCAAATATTACATAGTCAACAAATTTTCTTGGATTATATTTTAAATTTTTAAGCTCATTATAAGTTACCTCATCTATTAGTCCTGCTTCATAATTTCTTTTTAACTCATTACTATATTCTTGAAATAGTTTATCTGTAGTTTCTCTAATAATATTAAATCCATCACCATGGTCTCTCTTCATCTTGTCAATCAATTCTTGAGCAAGCTCCTTATTTATCATAACTCTACCCTCACCTTTAGGGTTTTTAACATCTGGATGTTTCATCCTCCAAGGATGAACCTTTGTCTTAGTAGTTGGATTTACTATTGATTTGATTCCAGGCTTCATTTTAATAATAACATCTTTCCCACTCTTATCTTTTGTTACATACTCTAAATAATAACCTGAACCATCCTCGTTTTTCTTGACATTAACTCTAGAATTATCTTTATATATATTATCTAATTGACCCTCAGCTTGTTTTATTGCTTCTTTTATAGCGGCTTTTTCCTCTTTTGTTTTAGCCTTACTAAGTTTTTTAGATAAAGAATTTAAGTTTTTAATAATAGTATCCGCAGCAACTTTTTGAGCGTCAGATAAATTATCAAGCTCTATTATTCTTTCAAGTGTAGATAGTTGGCCCACCAGTTTTATTTGATCTGAAGATAAAGCTCCCCATATTTTTTTATTAGCCTGATCTATAAGTTCTTTAGCTGTACCTGGAACCGTTAACCATAAAGTTATAGAAGCAAGTGCGTTAGAAGCTGTCTCCCCCAAGTTCATATCTTTACCTATATTTCTAATAGATCTCTTTATTCTATATTTAGCATCTACCGTTGCCTCTTTTAATTTAACAAACGCATCGTCTAAAGATCTTCTAAAATCTGCAAGCCTTCCAAAGAAATTATCTTTACCTCTAGAGAATGCTGCATCTTGATCCTTCTGTAATTCTTTTAAAGTTTCTGAGTAATCTGAATCCGTCCAACTCTCTAGGTCTATATCAGAATTTATAGCATTAAGCATTTCAAGAGTTTGTTTTTCTCTCATTTCTTTTAAACGAACCTCCTCCTCTTCAATTTTAGCCGCCTCTTCTTCTGTTAATTCAGTTTCACCAGAAACCCCAGCCTCTTTAGGGTTAAGCAATCCTTCTTGATCAGATAAAAAGTTTTTAAATAATTTTCTTATTTCAGCTTCTTGATTAGGAACAAATTTATCCCCATCAGTTTGAGCTTTCTTCAAATAATCTATAGCAGCATCTACAGCTTTAGCCACACTAGAAGTAGCCCTAAGAACAACAGAAGCTGTTTTAAGAGCCGCCCTAATAATAGGTATAGCCATAAACGGATCTGCATAAGCATTTCCACCTAAATCTTTATATACCTGATCTAATTTATTTGCAAAATCTATTAAGATTTGAAAACGCTGAACGCTTCTACTAGAGTATTCATCTCCTGTTCTGAGATCTGAGATGTCCTTGGCGTTGTCCCCGCTATTAATAGCTCTTTGCCTTCTGGCAAGCTCTCTAGTGATGTCTGTTTCAAACGACTTTTCTTGTCTTGTAGTGGTTTCGTATTCCCCATTTGTAAAAACTTTTGTGTTAATATATCCATTTTCTACGGTATTAAAAATATCTTCACCGTATTTTTCTTGTATTTCTTTTATTCCTTTATCTACACCCTCAACCCATTTTGATTCAAAATCCTTAACGTTACCTACCGTCAATCCTTCACCCCTAGGCTCCATTAAATATTCAGGAACAAACTGCATTGATAAACCTATAACTTCTCCTTTTTGATTGTAATTTACAGTCATTCCTTCTACTCCATTAGGACCAAAATGTTCATTAGCAAACATTCTAGCATCAGTTAAAGTCATAGGAGAGTCAAACTCTATTCTCCTAAAAGGTCTAGCGTTAGGATCTTGCTTTGTTGTTACTTTAGATATAAATACAGACTCTTGTTCGTTATTGATAGCTGTGTTTAATAACTCATCAAATAAAGGAGCGAGATCTGTTCCAGCATCAACAAGTATTTCTAAATTTATAGTATCTTCTGTTTGATTCATATATATACCTTCGGATTGGTATGGTCTACCCATAGCACCTAACTGAGCAACTATAGCATCTAAATTTTGTAATGCTTGATCCATTCTTACAGCTCCCTGCATTGTTTCCGATATAACAGACGCTATTTCTTCTTCTGTAGCATTTCTTTCTAAAGCTTTTTGTACAGCTCTAGCTGTAGCACTATATATTCTTCTTTTTTGATCTGGACTTGTATTCCCTATAAAAGTGCTAGCACCCACCATTGTTCTATCTGTTATCTTAGCAGAATTAACAGCATTTTCCATAGTTGCCTGCTCTTTGGCCGCTGTAGTGTTACCCTCACCTAACCATCCAGACTCAGAGTAAATTTGTTTTTCTATAAACCACATAGCGGCTTGTAGATCGTCAGGATTTAAATTTAATTGTCTAGCAGCTAAAGCGTATACACTTTGTGCAAAAGAAAAATCTTTACTACCCACTGTTGTTTCTTGAGACTGTCTTCTTCTAAATGGTACAAACCCACCTTGAGAATACAATATTCTTCTCATATTTCTAGCAGCCCAAACATCAATAGTAGCACTTCTGTCTCTTAGAGATAAGTTATTGTAAAACTGTCCTGTTTTGTTAGCTGGATTATTAGATAACCAATTACCATATAAAACTCTAACAATACCTGAAGTAACTACTGGTAAACCAAATGATTTTCCATTTTTCTTTTTTATTCCAGCTACAACATCTTTATCAGAAGAAGCCTTCTTTATAAGCTCTTTAGCTTTAATTACAGCTTTTTTACCGACTCCAAAAACACCTTGATCATATTGAGCCATTATGTTTTTTACTTTGTTGTCGTATATATCTAAGGCTTCATCAAACTTACCCTCTGAGTAAGACTTTAAAACTTCAGTAGATTTTCTAAAATTAATTTGAGGTGGTGCTTGTGGAGATGTAACCCCTAATAATTCAAAGAATATTGATGCATTTCCACCAAACTTCTGTTGTATTAAGTTTTTTGTTTTACTATACCAACCCGTAGCTTTCTCTAAATCTATTTTAGAACTATTAGCATTAAAATCCTGTACAAGAAGTTGAGAGGCTAATTCTATTTTTTGTTGCTCACTTAATCCCTGGAAGATAGGAGCTCCACTAAAGTTAAAGGCTAACTGTTTTATTACAGGCTTACCATTCCTTAACACCACAAAACCTCCATCAAATAATATTTGCATAGGATCTGATAAACTACGATCATTCTTCATGTCAACATTGTTATGCTGATCTATTTTTGCTTGTAAGTTATCTATTTTTTTAAGTTCAGGTTTAGTATAATTACCTCTAACAACTTTAGGATTAACTCTTAGCTTAGCTATTTTATATATCTCTTTAGCCTCTATCTCATTATACTGATCTGGATATTTCTCTTGTAAAGCTTCAAGAAATTTAGGTGCAGTAACTTTGTTAGTTATAGCTTCTTCAGCAAATTTAACAACACCATCATTATTAAATAAGAACCTTTTCTTAAGAGATTCTATGCTTTCATCTTTAACTTCATCTAATCCTTTTATAGATTCCACAGCCTTATTGAAGGCATTAGAAATAGACTGTCCCGCTTTTAAGCCTGCTTTTAGCGTTTGTAAGAATGTTTCCCACGCCACTGGTCCTAGACCCATAGTTACATCCATATATAGGTTTTTGCCTTTATTTCGGTTTATTCTATCTAACTCTGATTCAATACCCCTAATTGCTCTATCGACAAGACTTTCTGAATTTTCTGGAGATTTTGTATTTGGATCAACATTAGAATCATGAGCATTTGTAGATGCATTTATTAAATCTATTACACCAGCTAACTCTTCTGTTATTTGATCATTAGACTCCATTAGGTCCATATTTGCAGGACCTTCCATAGATAGCTTCAAAGTTTTTATAGCTTCTTTTTTAGTTCTTCCAATAGGAGTTTTAGTTGTTAACTCTATCCATTCTTGTTTTCCGTATCTTTTAGCTATTAAAAATGGCTTACCATTAACAGTTCCTTCATATACTTTCTTAGACCTATTATATTTAAAAGGAGTATCTTGAACCACTTCTGTTTCTGTGTCTGTAGACACTTCTGTTGTAGATGGTTGTTGGAATACAAATTGATCAGGAAGTAAACCTATTTTCTGGTCTGCAAAAGGCCTATCTTGAGGTCTTACATAATCAGGATCTCCTTTCTGAGGTATACTCCCATCTTCTCTTCTTAAACCCTGATTAAAGTTAACCCATGAGTTTTGACCTCTAGTTTCTGTTGTCATAGCTCTTCTAGCATCATGACTAAACATTCTAGAGTGATTAAGCCAAGCGTTTTCCTCCCCTTTAATTCCAAATCCATTACCTAACTCTGTATGACCAAAGAAATCATGAACAGCTCTAAATAAATCATTAACAAGCAAAGGATTACCGTTAACATCTTGAAATTCTGTAGGTTGAAGTAAGGGGTTTTCTGCTCTCATTTGATCTGTTATCTGGCCTTGACCAAAACCAGCTTCTGTTCCATATATATATAAATGCTTATTATCTCTAACATCTTTTATCATCTCGTCACTGTTAGCGTAAGGTTCTCCTTTTCCATTATAAACTTCAATAGTATACCCAGCATTTACAAGTGATTGATATTGCATTTGAGTTTCATTAGCTAGAGCTGTGTAAGCTTTCTGAACTTTAGGGTCTTGTGGATTATGCTCCATAGACTCATAGGCATCAGCTATATTTTTAGAGTTTTCTTCATTAACATCAGTAACTGGAACAGCATCAGAATGTTGTATTCCTAATTGAGGCGAGTTAGTGTTTATATAGTCTGATGTTATCTGTGATGTCTCTGGGTTGGGATCGTTAAATAATCTATTTCCAGGGTTTACAGAACTTGTGTTTCCAGCAGAACTCCTTACTGACTCATCTTCAAATAAAGTTAGTTGTCTACCACCAGAAGAAGGCATACCAATATCTTCGTCACGTTCATCTTTAACGGTAGGTAAACCACCAGGACCTTCTCCCACAGAAAAAGAAGCTGTCGCACCCCCTGTATCATCTCCTCCATCATCTCCTCCATCATCTCCATTTATTCCACTTAAGTGATCTGGAGTCTCATTAACCATAGTGTCAAAGTCCTCATCTCCCCATAATGTTAATTGCTCACCTTGAGGTGATTTTTTATATCCATCCATAACACCTAGAAACTCCTCAACTAATTGAGTGTCTTCAGGATTTAAACTACCTGAGTCTAACATGTCTTGGAAATTCTGCTCTATACTATTAGCTGTCATTAATGTAAAAGCTGTAGATAGTCCCACACAAATAATAGCTGTAGTCATTAACTTATTTATTCTTTCATCTTTTGAGTGACCAACTGTAGCCATTAAAGCTTCTTCCCAATTAAAGCCCATATTGGTTAAGTTCTCAACAAACTCACCTGAATATTCAGCTAAAAGCTCAGCACCACCACCAGCAAGGATTCTTGGAGGTAGGGTAGCAACTTTAACACCCTTTTTTCCAAAGTTTCTATATAGCGTTAACAAACCTTTAGTTACAGGAGTTCTTTTAAATAAAGAGTTCATCACCTGTTCTGTAGCACCTTCAGCAGCACCCATTCTCCATGTAGCCTGATCACCTGATGTCATCTCAAAAGCAATAGCACCTTGAACCACATTCTCACTAAACTCCCACCAAAATGTTCCCACAGGAGTGGATTTAGCAGCAATCATAGCGTTCTTAAGCATAGGTATCTTAGTAAGGGTTTTTAAACCAGCACCAGCTAAAGGCATAGTTGCAATCATTTCAATCATAATAGGAAGTGTAGTACCTACACCTTGAGCTACCATATCATTTAAACTTATCTCTCCAGCTACCTTTTGTTCATCTGTCAACTCTATTCCGTAAGCATTAGCTATATCATCATAGTAGTTAATCATATCATCCTCACTATGGACGTGTCTTTTATGTACAGCGTGACCAAAACTTTCTGACGCTTGTCTCAAGAATAAGCCCATTCCAGTTTTTTCTGACCACTCTTTTCCTGGATCAACATTAAATGTTAATACATTAGATATAGCTACTAACTGAGTTTGATTTTCAAAGTATCTACCTTTAAAGTTTTTCAGCATTTCTATCATAAACTCAGCGTCTTCTTTATTAGATCCCTTTGACCAAGCACCTACATTTTTAGCCCACATCATAGGTATAGACTTATCTATAGATCTTAATTGCTGTCTTAATCCAATAACACCTACACTTCTTTCAGCTTCACTATCGAACTGTTCTCTTAACGCTTTTGATCCTCCACCAATACCTAAACTCCAAATAGAACTTGTATCACCAGAGGCTTCTTGTATAAAACTATACATTTCTTCTAGTGTCATTTTTTGACCACCAGGAAGTGTTATCTTTTCATTCTTCCATATATCTTGATTCATTAATTCAGTAGAATATAGACCATCTTGAGCTCTCATTAGTTGATCTACAAATGCACCGTAATCATCAGCTTGATTTAAAGCTTGCATAAAACTAGCCTCCGCAGAAACTATTTGTTGTTGTAGAATTTTATCCTCCTCCGTAGCTATAGGATCTTCCATCCTTTCTCCTGATTCTGTGAACATTTCTGTTCCCCTTTCATACCCTCTCTTTTCTCTATTCTCCTCTATCTTAGCTTTAATAACAGCTACGTCCTGCATTAGTTTAGTAGACTGCTCAACATATTCATCTTCCTCCATTTTTTCTTTTTTGGCCTCTAATTTTTGCAGTTGTAGATTTTTTTCTTTTAAAGCATTATTTAATTTTACCTGAGTTGTATAAGTTTCTTCATTTTGCCAGTCTGCTTGAGAGGCAAGAACATTAATATCATTAACTCTGGTTTTTTGGAAATCTTTATAAATATTCATAAAGACTTTATCTTGAAGCATTTCTTCAGGGCCTTTAAATTTTACACCCTTGCTAGCCTGATACTTGTCTAAAAGATTTTTAGCCTCTGTGTCAACAGAAAATTCATTACTTAAATCCTGTTGTATCTCGCTTTTTAATTCACCTATAACTAAATTCATTTGGTAACTTTCAGACCTATCAATTTTAGAATTTATCTGATCATTACTACTATTAAAAAAAGCTACCCTATCTTCATGAGTTTTTAAACCACCATAAGCTGTTTTAACATCATTGACACCATGTTTATTGGAGGTTGTTAATATTTGTGCTGTTAACTTAGTTTTAGCCTCTCTTACAGCATTTATTTGATTTGTTAAATCCTCATACTGAGTCCTTTGTTCCTCACTAAGTGTATTATAATTTACATTTCCGAGTGTTGTTTTTTGTTTTATACCCTCTTCATATACAGCTACTGGCCTATAGAATTTATATTTTTTCTCCTCTTTATATACGTGACCACCACCAACAAGCTCACTCCTTTTATTTAATAAGCTAGCCATATGGTTATCCATATTTAAAACAGTCTCATACTGAGATAAACCCAACTCATCTACAGATTGGAATGATTGATTTTCATCGCCTGTCTGAAGACCTGGCTCTATACCATATTCTGATAAAATCTCTTCATTTTCTCCGCCACCGACAGGGACTTCGTGAAAGAATGTGTTAGTATCAGGATTAGCAGCAGATAATAAATCTTTTCCACTTTCAGATATAGACGTTGTTAAAGGGATTTGCATACCCTCATAATCTATAAACTGCCCCTCTTCTACACCTTCTAATAAGAAGTTAAAGTTTTCAGGGTATTCACTATATATTTGTGCTGCTTTGTAGAAATTAAAGTCACCTTCCTTACCGTAGAATTGTTTAAAGTTTTGGTTAAACTCTGTATTTTTTAATTCTGCTTGAATCTCAGGATTATTTCTAGACTTCTCTCTTTTTTGAAGATCATGTTGATTTTGTATATCTATCTTTAGATCCGCCATCACATTAGAAGGAACCTCAGTAGCATCCACAGGTGATCCATTTTTAGTAAAGGTTTTTAATATATAGTCATAATCCCAAATGTCTTCTTCGGCATTTATATCCACCTCTGTGTTATTTTGTTCTTGAGGAACGATAGCTCCATCTTGAGCTGTAAAATATTTGTCTGTTGGAAGTTCTACTATCTTAGACGCTGGAGATGTTGTCATTTTACCCCCAGGTTTTAATATACCCTGATACCCACCATCTGCATAAACGTGTATAGGATAACCTTGTCTCCCTTCTAGTGATCTAGGTTCTTTACCTTTAAAATTAAGAGTAGCTGAGGTGCCAGGTTTTGCACCCTCTAAACCTTTATATAATTCTTCATCTGAACTTAAATTAAGATCAGTTACAAAGGCTCCATCTTTAGCTGTAAAACTCTTATTATTTTCGCTTATTTCTAATTGCTCCGATTCTCCAGTTTCCGATTCTAATAAACCATTTGCCGAATCTTTTTTTTTTAAAGCGTAATGATTAACTACACTTGTTACGTCACTATCACTAGGTTTATATTTAGTTAGTGCACCGTAAATGTCTTTAACCATGGTTTCATAATCACCATCGTACTGGGCAAAGATCGAATCAATCTCAACTTGAGTAAGCTTATGATTAGGCTTAAACTTCTTGTAGAAATCTGTTACGAATTTAATAGCGTTTTTATCTTTTTGATATACTACTGCCATACTTAATTAATTTTAATTTTATGCTATCATTGTTTCATCAGCTCCAGGAAATCCCCACTCCTCATTAATTATACTATCGTCACCCATAGCTATTTCCCTTCTCTGACCATCTTCTATTATAACCTTCTTAATATCTTTCGACCTATCAATTCCTTCTTGATAGATTTTTAATTCCTGAGTGCTTAATGTTGAAGTATTTATAGGGAAAAATCCTGGTATACCTTTATCATTAGCTAATATTTCTTCTATAGTTATACTTTCCCACTTTTCTAAAACACCATCCTTATCTCCAGTGTATAATTTTGTAATGTCATCAGGGTTTCTAGCCTTCCAATATCCATCAAACCCAAACACAATCATAGCATTATCTGCATCCTCTTGGTTTGCAAATATAAACGATCCAGTAGCTTTATCCCAAGTAGCATTATGCATTAATTGACCTGTTCTTTTATCTATAGCTCTGTGTCCCATTGTTCCTGCCATAATCTCACCTTGAGCCCCTCCCTTTTGTAGGATTTTAGTCACTGTAGGATCAAAAGCTTGGAAACCAACATCATTATGATCATTTATCTGATTTATATCTGTAGGCTTCCATGGTCTATCAATATTAACATCTCTATCTAAAGAGTTAACACCACCCATATCATTATTAGTTGTAGCACCTTCTGATCCAATATTTATTACTGTTGATTGAACCCCAGCATTAGTCCAGTCAAACTCTAAGCTTTTATTCTCAACCCCTGTGAGAGTTGGGTTTTTAATATCTACACTAGCATGTCTAGCTTTCCACTGTTCTAGTATCATTTCCACCATGTAATCTTGATAAGTCTCTAACGTTCTTCCTGGAGCATATTTACTAGATCTCTTTAATTCTTCTGGTAATTCTCCTAATAAATTACCTTCATTATCTTTATGGCTCCCCTGCTGAATCATTCTAATAATATTGCTCCTAGCCCCTTCACTAGGGTTATTATTTCCTTGCTCTGCTAGTATAGCATCTGCAACCTGATTAGAAGATATAGTACCATAATCGTTCTGCCAATCACCTCTACCTTCACTTGCATTTCTATCCCACCCAGAAACACTAATAGCTTGATCCCATAGACCATTCATAGCTTCTGGTGTTATATATGAGTTTGTACCACCAACAGCCTCATCTCTTAGTATATCAAATTTTAATCCTTGAGATATTTCATATAATCCATTTGTAGAGTATTTCTTTTTATCTACTTGAGTAAATTCTCTGCTCCATTGTTTATAGAAAGGAGTTTCACTACCCTCTTCTCCATATATTATATTTCCCTCAATATCAAACCTAAGAAGCTTAGGATTATACTCTTGATTGTAAATGGACTCAAATTTATAAACGCCTGATTTGGTTTGAGAAACCTCATTGTTTGCGTTTAATTCATAGGCTGTTAATCTTTTACCATTCTCACCTAATAAATACTGCTCTCCGTTAGGACCTAACTCATATTGATATTCTCCGTTCTCATTTTTTAATGCTGTCTGTTGACCCATTCCATCATCATAAGCTGTACCTTCAGCATTCCACATCCAGCTATAATCATCCATATTCTCTATAATATTTCCACTCTCATCTCTACCCATTTTAGACTCTACCATTTCCTTAGTTAAATAAACCTCATCCTGCTCTACTAAGTCTAAATTGTACACGTTATTACCAAACTCATCTACCTCATACACTTTATCATAAAATGCTTTATAGTCAGTTATATATGCTGTGGTGTGATCTGCAAAATCCTCTATCTGACGCTCCATATTTCTATATACAGACCAATGGTAGTTGCTAAATTCACCTTCTATATCATCTGTAGCTGTGTTTTTATGATTTAATTCATTGGCATATTTAGCGGCATAAGCATCTAGTTGCCTCATTAATTCTTCCTGACCAGGCATGAATTTCTCTTGAAACTTAGGGTCTATCTGAGACTGCCTAACAGCAGACTGTTTCATTTTTTCACCCTCTTTCCCTTGTTTTTTATTTATCTGCCTCTCCTTAAGTCTCAGTTCTTGTTTTCTTAATCTGTGACCAGCAAAATCAAATATCTGAGGGTCAAAGCCACTAGTAAATCCTCCAGCCATAATTAATTATATTTAAGTATTGGTTTAGGTCTATATCCCATTTTAGCTCCACCCATAGCATCTTGATCCATATTTTTTTCAGCATGCTCTCTAGCGTTTTTATCCCACTTAGCGAATAATTGTTTTAATTTATTAAATACAGCATTTTTATCTCCGTCAGCAATTAATTGCTCAAATTCATTAACGTCTTTAGGTGGCATAATAGCCTCACCGCCAGTCATTTCTCCTATTTTCTCTCCATCCTGAACTATATCAATAGGATTCTCTTTGTGAGAAAATTTACCTGGAGTTACATCAGCTTCATTAGCTGGCATCATATCTTGCTTTGCCCCCTCTTCATATTCCTGCATCTTAGCTCCCTTTTCAGCTTTCATCTCTTTCTCTTCCCCTTCTCCTTCTATTTTTTGTAGCTGTATATCTAACATATCATAATCAACACCCAGCGTGTTTTTATTTATTTTTTTAACAGCATCTTCATGCTCTGTACCTACAAGATCTTGTGCTATAACACCTCTATATCTACCAGGTCCCTCTGGAGCATCTTTATCTTTTTTGTAGTCAAAGTCACTAACAGGAACTCCTGATTCAGTTTCTCCTACTTTTTCAATATTTTCTTTTAGCTTTTCGTCAGATTGAAAAATGTCAAATCCAGGAATAAAAGATAATAAAGACTCAAAAACTCCACTAACAAGATCTGATGTAGCCGCAGCTTCTTGTCCTTGTAGCTCTACTAGTCCCGCTAAAGCTGATGCTGCTAAGTCACCACTAGCACCTGCCGACATAGTAGTTAAATCTCCCGCTAGATCAAAAACAGCCTGGTCTGCACCAAACTCTTGTTGACCAAGTTGATTAATTAAAGAAGTTTCTTGTCCTGTTTCAAATTTTTCAATATCTGTTAATTGCTGTTGATATCTTTCGTCCATTCCAGCAGCTTTTTCTTGAGCCTGTATGTAAGCTTGATCAGCAGATCCTAATACATCTTTTATACCCGTCATCTTACCTGTTCTAGCTATATCCTGAGTGATACCCGCAGTCTGTTGACCAATAGTGTCTTTTATTCCCTCCGTAAATTCAGTGGAAGCTTTTTTAGGTTTTGTAAGTGATATTCCTTGATCAAAATAATCTTGTAATTGAGTTGATGGGCCAAAACCCATCTCCTCCTCTACACCTTCAGCTAGACCGACTCCATATGTATCCGCCAGGCCTTGATCTATTATAGCATCATCATATATACCCTGTAAAGTATTCTCCATCGAACTAATACCCCATAAACTACCAAGAGCATCTGCAAGCCAACCAAGTTGAGCGTTATAATGTTTACCATCAGATCTGTAGGTTTTTTTCTTATTCTTTCCTCCTTTTCTATATTTTACAGAAGATGTAGGCTTATATGTATACTTTTTATTCATTTTTACAAATATATTTATTATTTTTCACTTGTACAAGTTAGTCGTCACTTAACTCACTATTAAATATTGTGGCACTACCACTAAAAATTTCTAATAATTTTCTTGATCTTTTTCTCATTTTAACCTCCATATACCTTCCTTTCATTCTATCTCCTTCAGCATAACCATTTCTTTTTATAAATAAAAAGTTACTATTAAAATCAAAAGGAGAATCAGCAGCTAACGTTAATTGATTGCTACTATCTACGTTAAATATTGTTCCCACAAGAATATCATTACCTGAGTCATTATAATATAATTGATCACCATAAGTAGTTAGTGAGTCATCAGAAGATGTTCCTGTTATTATATTTGCAGCTCCAAAATTAGTTCCATTACCATTAACAGTTATTAAATCTGTAGCCTCAACTGAACCAATTCCAAGACCTATAATCTCTGAGCCTGTACTATTTACTGTTACAAAAGGTATTTGTGCATACTGCTTATTTTCTCTTTGATCAAAATTATGTCTATCAACAAAAGTCTCTGTCATATCAGTAACTAAAGTCACATCATAAGAAGTATTAAGTTCACCCTCAAACTCAAAACCTTGAG
>TARA_R100000655_G_scaffold63006_3_pt1 | contig 15896 bp, 9 predicted proteins | sample TARA_R100000655 | Tara Oceans TARA_R100000655 (sample SAMEA2622497) | marine metagenome | biome: marine biome (ENVO:00000447); feature: deep chlorophyll maximum layer (ENVO:xxxxxxxx); material: "saline water (ENVO:00002010), including plankton (ENVO:xxxxxxxx)" | depth 90 m
GGTATCTTTCCCCCATACCACACGGACGAATTCGCGGATACGATTGGTGCCGTCGTCGTCAAACCAGGCTTCGTCGGTGATGGGGACGATGCCGTCGTCATCGGCCGGGAAGGTTTCGTAGCGGCTGGGGTCGAAGCCTTCGTTGGCAGCGTGAGCGTAGATCAGGCCGGGGGCATCGAGGCTGTAGCGGCCCATCATGCAGCCGACGGCGTACGAAACAATTCCTAAAGCATAGTCAGACTGCTCCTTCGCGGCTAACTCACCGGAACCACCCTCACCAAATCGGTGAGTCGGATTGACGGTTAACGTTACTTGATCGCTTTTGACATCTAGGTCAACTTCATCACTCACTCCATAAGCATCAGCAATAAGTTTGTTCAATTCCTCTTGGAAATCTGAGTAGGTTCTTACCCTTTCACTTGACTCTATTGAGCTACTGTCAAATGAATGTCTAATCAAATCATTTGCCCCAATGACTTTTGGAATGGATGGCCTCAAGAAGCCATATGAATCTTCACGCGCATCCCAATCCAGCCATGCAAGTTCGATTAACTCATTAGCCAGCTGATAGACCTTAGGTATTCCTGGGACATAAGGAATCGAGGCTAAATCACCAGGCTGCATGTTTAAGGTGGGGCTTAGTATTCCAGAGAACAGCTTCGCAACCGGTGATATGAGAAAAGCCAGGATCGATTGGATTGGCTCATCACTTGTAGGCGGACAGACTCCAGAAGCATCATCAAACAAAAAGCCCTTTGGCGAATACCGAAAACCAATCTCTCCGCTTGTGATTTTTGCCCAAACCAGACTTTCTTTGAAGATCGAATCCAAGACAAAATTATGTGCCCAGATACGATCCGAAGTTGGGTGCTTTGTCGTTCTCAGAGCATGCCCATCATCTTCCCAATTCACGACAAACCAAGTATTTCCGAACCAATTCCTATAAGGCCCACCTTTGTGATAGGGAAACCACTTCCTCCCTGATTGAGCCGCCGATTCTCGGCTATCATGGCCAAATCCGATCCTTGCAGAGGACGGCTCCCACCAACAACGAATGTACCTGTCAGTATTTCCGGTAACCAACGCTTGATTAGGGTTAGCGAATTCGCCAAGACTTTTGTTGTTAGAAAAGCATTCAAAGACCTTTTTGCTTGCCCAATACGCCACCGGGCTTCCCGGAATTTTTTTGAAATCATCTGGTTTGGCGGTCTTCAATCGTTCATTTGGCACTGGGAACTGCGCCGGTATTCCGGCATCGTTGAGGTCGTCGTTTTCGCAGTAACTAAAGCTGCCGTCAAAGCCATCGATGTGTCGGTTCATCAATACAGTTGCCGCCGTACCGAAGGCGATGCCCATGACACCGTTCCCCATATGCACCATGCACGAGAGCGTTCGATCCTCCAGCAGCTTCGTCCGCATGCCCTCGAAGCTGGATAGGAACATCCAGCTCTGCATCGTCACCATGCTGTTGAAGCCAGCAGGCTTGCACCAGCCAAAGCCGCGTTCAATAAACATGGCGAACAGGTCGGACTTGCTGGCCGGGAAGGTCTTCTTGGCCCACGCCTTCAAGTCGGCGTTCATTCCTTTTCCGCCCATGTACGGCGGATTCGCCACCACCGCGTCAAACTGCTTCGCCAATACTTCCGCTTGCGCCACCAGCCGAAGCAGTGTCTCCGCCGCATCTCGGCCTAGCATGTCACCACCCTTGCTCACGGCTTCCAACTCTCGCTGCAGATCCGGTAAGGCACTCGCCAACTCATTGGTGATCTGAATCAGCGATCCAAAAGTCTTGGCCTGCGCAAAGGTCTCCACTAGCTGACTGACCGTCGCATAGTCAATCTGCGGCGCGTTCAACGTACTGTGCAGTTCCGCCGCACTCCCTTCCTTCGCCTCCTGCAAGGCCAGCACATTTAACGCCACCGGCTGGCCGAACAGGCGCCGATCATCTGCCCGCGCCTTCATCAACAGAGCAAAGCCCGCGAGCTGGGCGGCACGGTCGTCGATGTCCAGCCCGTAGAGGTTCTTTTCCAGAATCAGCCGGGGGATGTCCTGCCGGCGGTAGCCGCGTTCGAGGTAGATGTCGCGCAGCAGGTCGTAGGCTTCCACCAGGATGTGGCCGGAGCCGCAGGCCGGGTCGAGCAGCGTGAGGGATTCGGGGTTGAGGGTGGCGCCGTCCTCGGTGATACGAGCCTGGATGAGCGCGTCGAGCTGGGCGTTGACTTCAGGCGTCTGCTCGGCGGGCTGGATGTAGTATTCCCACTTGGTTGCCAGGTTACTGGTGGGGTTGGCCATCAGCCACAGGCGACCGAGGCTGTTCTGCACCAGGTATTTGACGATCCAGTTGGGAGTGAAGAGCTGGGTGGCGGCAGGGATGTCCTCGCTTTTCACCACCTTGCCGATGACCTGATCCTTTTTCTCGCTGATGTAGAACTGGTAAAGCCAGCCGATGATTTCCACGTCCTGCCAGTCGGCCTCATCGATGGCGGTGACGAGCTTGCCCAAAATGGAATCGGTGCGCAGCAGGCCGTCGGGCAGCAGCAGCTCGGTGGCGTCGTCCAGGGATTCGAACAGGAAGGGCATGGCCTGGTGCAAGGCATGGCACTGGGCCAGCAGCACCTCGCGGTACAGCTCTTCATCTTTATTGCCCGCCAGTTTGAGCTCCAGCGCCTGTTCTTTATCGAAACCGGGCAAATCCAGCTCAGGGATATGATCCAGGATCTCGGGCTGAGTATGGCCGGTGTCTTTATTGGCCGGATGGCTGAGCACCTGGTAACCATGATCCAGAAAGCCGTGCAGCTCCATATAGCGGATGGCCACCAGGCGGTTGAACCAGGTGTAGGCCATGGCCTCCATCACCTGGGTAAAACCTTGCTCCCGAATGCGGGCTTCCAGCGTGGTACGCATTCTCCCGTAAGCGGCAGGGAAGGCTTGGCCATTGATCAGCATGGCTTCACCCTGCTTTTCTACCTTGGCCGGGCTTTGGGGGTTAAGCCCCAGCTGCTCAGCGCGGCGTGTGACGGCAGCGATAAAGTCCAGACGAGCCTGGGGAGCGTACTTTTTAAGTGCGGATTTATTCATGCTTCAGTTCATTTCCAGACTTTTAGCGGATTTGCACACGGCAGTCTTTAGCCAGTGCATCCATAATTTGTTTACGCAGCTCCTCCAGATATTGCTCGGCACTTTCAGCATCTTCGATATAGGTGCTGCTGAGCCTGCTGGCATGGATCGCTTTCACCGGTTTTACCGCTGGCATGGGTTCGCTGGGGTACTCGCCTTTTTCTTCCGCCACCTTTTTCGCCTTGGCGGAAATTCTGGCCAGTTCGTCTACCGCATCGTCCGCCGCATCCGTGGACCCGGTTGAAAGCTGATAGAGGTGTGCCAGGCTGGTTTGCGCTTCTGCCTGTTGACGCAGGTTTTGCAGCTTAAGCAGGCAGCGATTGCGGGTATCGGCATCGGCCTTGGTGGCATCCAGGTCGGTGCTGACCCGTGCGATCTGGTTATCGATATGGCCCAGCACATGGGTGCGCGTTTTGGCGACAGCGGCGCTGTTGACCTGGTCAATTTTGGTGACCAGTGCTTCCACCTCGTGCAGCAGGCCAAAGGGCGATGGTGCTGTGCGGATGGCTTCCAGCCGTTGCAGTGCGATTTTGGCGTCGTTGTCTTTTTCCAGCTCGGGGCGGTTGGGCTCGAACTCGCGCAGCGCTTTTATGAGCTTGTCCCAGACTGGCTTCTGGTTGGTGAAGAAGTGGCTCAGCTCCTGGTGGTTGTCTGCGGTATCCAGCAGATCGTCTTTGTGGCTGGTGAATTGCTGAATGGCCGTAAAGCTGTCGGGTGCGGACAGCAGTTTGTCACACAGGGCCAGGCCTTCATCCGCCAGGGATTTACCGGGATAACCGGTGTTGCTGAGGGTGCTCCACTGCCTGAATTCTTGCTGCCAGCTTTCCAGATGGCCTTTGATGGCGGCATAGAGGCGGTCTTCATCTTCCGGCGGGAGTTTGCCGAAGATGTCTCGGGTGAGGTTTCTGGCTTGTTGGAGCTCAGCGCTGCCAATGGCTTTGCGGCGTTCGACCTCGATGGTGCGCCAACGTGACGGCGGGTTGAGCTGCTCGTAGATTTTCTCGATGGGCAGCACGGTTTGATTCAGCTTGAGGCTTAGCTCCCCTGCCCTGACCAGACGGATTACCAGCAGCACCGTTTCCCATTCAGACCAACCATAGGGGCGACGGGCAAACTGGGTGTTGGCCAGATCGTGCAGGATGATTTGACGGTGGCTGGCACTGGCCAGTTCGACGTATTGCTGCACTTCTTTCAGCGCACGAGGGTTGACGGTCTCGCCCTCGCCCAGATCCAGGGCCAGCGTTGACGGATCATCCAGCAGGGCTTTGATTTCGGCCTGCGGATCTCCGGTGAGATGCTCGATATAGGCCAGTTTGCCAAAGCTGTTGCGCACCAGGTCATGCAGGGCTTCATTTACGATGGCCTGGGCCGTGGAGGCTTTGAGGTTTGGCTGGTGGCCCGCAGCAAAGGCCACGGCGCTTTGTAGTAGCTTTTCCAGTGTGACTTTAAGGCGATCACGGCGCTGACGGTTTTCATCGGCCCGGTCTTGCAGGATACGCCTGGCGGTGGATGGCAAACTGCCATCGGTGCGCTTCATCACGTATTTGTCGGTCTGGATGTACTGGCGCAGCTCTGTGGCCAGTTGATTATCGTCTGGCAGGCGCAGAATGACCTGGCCCTCGCCTTCGGTGCTGCGCATCAGGGTTTTGTCGTCACGCCACTCGTCACGGTCATCAATCAGCGGGGTAATGACCTGGAGGTTCAGGGCACCATCGTTGCGATTGCCGTAGGGGTGCTGGTCGCAGCTGAGGTTAAGGGCAAAGTCGTTGCCGTTGTCGGTAAAGCGGAATTTGCGCATACCCCCGAGCAGGTCTTCAAAAATCAGCTCGCCGAGTTTCTTGGCTTCTTCTGCGGCGGTGAGGTCCACCGCTTTGATCTCGCGGCTGATATCACGCTCTTCATTGGTGAGGAAGAAGAAGTTATCACCGTTGCGGCTGACCAGGGTTTGCCCTTCCAGCCGCTGCAGACTTTCCTCGATTTGCGTGCGCAGGCCACGACGGTCGGCGTCGATCTGGTCGATAAACAGGGTAATGAGGTTATCGACATTGCCCGGGATCTCGTCCACATAGCGGATCAAGAACAGGGTTTGCAGCACGTTGACATCGAAATCCTGCAGCGAGGGGTTCTTTGCGGCGTTTTCGATGGTGGATTTCACCACCCCTTCGAGGAAGCTTTCAATGGAGGGGTAAAAACAGTACAGCGGCACCAGTATACCCGGCTCCTGCTCTACCACCGCTTTGGCAGCAGATTGGAAAGCATCCAGCAGGGAGCGCTCACCCCGCGCCAGGTGCAAGCCGGTGGCGCCGGCCTTGCGCACGGATTCAAAGATGCTTTGCACCAGGGTGAACTGGTATGGCGCAAAGGGGTACACCTCCGCGAATTCGTCTTCATCGGCGTAGGCTTTGAAGGTACGGCCAGTGTTGGTGAAGCTGAGCTGGTTTTTGAGGATGTCCGCTTCTTTGCGGAATAGCTCGCGCAGGGTGTCTGCGGCTTCCGGGCGCTTTTTCAGCAAGCGCTTTTGGATGACCTCATCCACATTGGCAGACGACAGCGACAGGCGGGTGCGGAAGCGCCCCTGAATTTTGGAGAAGTCGTTGGCGCTGCTAGCTTTAAGCTGACCGACAACGGCGTCGATATCTTCCTGGGAGGTGACAATGACCCAGGCGCGGCCATCGCAGATGGTGCCCAGGTTTTCCGTGATGGTTTGCAGATTGAGCATCAGCTGGGTGTTGCCACCGATGAACTGGCCGATTTCGTCCACCAGAAAGACGATGCGGTGCTGTTTACCGCGATTGTCCAAGTATTCCTTGATCATCTTGCAGACGTTTTCGACCGAGAGCCAGTTGTCGAAGTCGCGCTCCAGGCGCTCCAGCCAGGCATCAGGATCAGATACCGCTTGCCCCATGGCGGCGCTGTAGGCGGTGGCGACGGCATCAGAGTAGAAGGTGTAGCCGTCACGCTCATCCAACCAGGGGGAGTCGGCGGCTTTTTCGAATTCGGCTTTGAAGGTGTCGAACGCGCCTTTTTCCTCCAGCTCCTGCTCCAGGCGGGCAATATGGGGGTGATCCGGGCTGAAGCCGCGCATTTCGTTGAAGACTTTCAGGAACACCTTGAGGATGGCATCACGGGAGTTATCCGCGTCGGCTTTGCTGTCGATATTGAACAGCAGCACGTCGGTGTCACCAGTAATGGCGCGGGCAATGTCGCCCGCCAGCATGGGATCGGTGATTTTGTCCTCGAAGAAGTCCTGGGCTTTGCGGGTTTGCCCTTCCTGGCTGACCTGCCGATTGGCGAGCAGGTAGGAAAGGATTTTGATGAAGTGGGATTTACCACTGCCGAAGAAGCCGGAGACCCAGACTCCCACATTGCCGCTGGCCTCAGCGGGGTTATCCAGGGCAGAGAGATAGCGCTCGAAAAAACCGCGCAGGTGGCCATCCAGCTCTTTGGTGATGACGTATTCATCGAGCTCCTGCCAGACGTTGGCGTCGTCCTTCTGATCCGCCTTGATAACGCCGTTAATGCTGCGCTGGATGCTGCGCTCGAACATATCCCCTATCGGCATGCTTTATCTCCCTGTTTGTATTCTGTTATCAATCGACCAGCCGAAAGGCACGGTAGTATGGTGTGTCGCTTAACTGGCCGAACAAGCGCAGCGACTGGCCGTCGTATTCACCTGGAAAGAACAGCACCAGCGGCGTTAACCCGGTGTAGGGCTGCAAGACGTTGAGTAATTTGTGGGTACGGATGATGGGATAGGCGCTGCCGACCCCATCGATCAGGTAAGCGTCGTAGTCATCGACCGGCCATTTTGCGGTGATGAAGTCTGCTACCTTTTCTGCCTTGAGAGGCCCCTTAAGCTGTTTCAGCAACGCCTCGCCCCCTTTCGCGGCTTGCAGCTTTACGGCCTTGTCGTAGAAGTTGCGCTCTTCGAGCATGTCTACCAGCACCTGGAACAAGTGAACGCGGGCGACCTTGAGAGCCGGCTTGGATTTAGCGAGCTGTGTAACCAGGAAATCCACATGCTCACGCACCTGCACCTCACTTTCTGCCGGGTAGTCGAAGGCATAAAACGGCACTTCGTTGCCCAGGCCCCGGTTTTCCCTGAATTTTTCTGACGTCAGGGTGGGCAGTATTTTGTTAAGTCTTTCGTCAAGGCGGTTCACGCCGATCTCCCTTTCAATGCGCGCAATCCATGGCTGCCAGGATGTCGTTATGGCCATGTTTGGCCAGGTAATTGCGGACTTCTGGCAGCACACGGACATGCTGCAAGGATTTCGCTTTGTTCTTGGCCAGATACCCGGCTTCGGTGAGTATGCGGTAGGCATTCTGGCGAAGCTTGGTTTGGGTGCCTTCAGAGACGTCCGCCAGATTGGCATGGATGAGGCTCATGTCTGCGAAGAAGCTACGCCAGATACGGTCTTCCAGACCGGGGCTCATTCGGCGGTACTCGTCGCTTAATGCGGTGCGCATAAACTCCGCCAGCAACGGCGAAAATTTCAGGGCGCAGGCCAGAATCGCCTGGGTCGCCGTTGGCCGCTCTGCATTGGCGACAATCTCCCAGAGCGCCTCATCCATGGTTTCCAGGCGCATGCGGGCAATGTTGGCGTAGCTTTTGGCGGTATTGACCGTTTTCGCCTGCAGGACATTCTCTGCCTCAACCGCCTGCCGCCACCGCTCAGCATCCGGGTGCTCCAGCAACAGGCGTGCGACGGCCTGCGTTTCAGGAACGATCAGCGATGCCTTGGTGAAATTGGCTAGCAATGGGGCTCCTTGTCTGGCTTGGTGCAGCGATGGCCGGTGAGATTGCAGGCCGGGCTGGTTATCTATTCCGCAACCGCCCGATTTTATTGGCATTTTAGCGGTGTAACCCTGGATTGTAACCCGCCTAAAAAGACATGCGCAGGGGGCGCTAACGCGAGCTGAACTCCACCATTGTTGCAACATCTTTCCACCCACGCCTATTGCAATGAGATTGCACTTCACCACCTCGCAAAGCGCAACGCACAGCAATGGGGGCCTGGGCCAGAGCCGTCGCGCCACCCGTCACATTACTAGAATACTGCTGGCCTACCTGATCCCGGGCGAAGCTAATAACTTTTCCGTATGTTACCGGCCGAAGCTCTCCAAGTCCCTACCCCACCTGAATCATGTTCTCTGCATTCTGTCGGTGGCCGGTCTAATCAACTCCATATTGCTTTTTCAGCTCCGCCAGCCGGTTACGATCTCGCTCGCTGAAGTCTCTGGTGGAATACAGGGCTTCGCCGTCCGGCCCGTCCAGCTGTTCCACCATCACCGTAAAGACAGCATCCGCCGGGGCATCCACCTTGCCCCAATCAGAATAACTGTTCGGTGCCAGCGTCCAGGTAGCTTCCTCGCCGGGCTCCAGGCCACCGGAAATGCTGTAATTGAACTGGTCTTCATGCCAGGGCACGCTCCGGTCAGGGCTGGCGATGGTGCCGGAGAAATAGGCACGGGAAATGGCCTGATCCGTGCCATTCTTGACCGTCAGCTCAATGATCGGCTGCTCGCCAAGGTATCGCCTTTCTTGCATATAGAAGCGGGAGCGAACCACCTGGAACTTATCCAGCTGCTGTTTGGCCTGCTCAGCCTTGTCCCGCTTGGCAACAAGCTCGCGGATCTCGGCCAGTGCCTGCTCTTTCTCCCGGGCTTTGCGCTCGGCCTGGATTTTCTCTGCCTGAGCCAGCACTTGCTCTGCCGTCTTGCCGTTCAGGGCTTCGCGCATTTTACCCTCCACATCACCGGCATCGGCACCGCCATTGGCAAACAGGCTCTTCATATCGATCTGACTGAAGGCGATCAACTGAACCGCCTGATCGAAATCTGTCCGCTTCGCTTCGGGCAATGACTCCCGAACCTTGGCCACAGACTCTTTCATCTTGGCCTCACTGGAGGCGTCAATGGTGGGGTCGGAACAGCCTGTAATGGCCATGGTCGCCAGGACCAGCATCCATCGAGCATAGAATTTCATTGTTTTCTCCTTCGCCACTTTTCCTTAAGTCAGGTGCGGCATCCTGCCGCTTTTGTCTCGTCCATGATGACACCCAAAGGCTATTTACTTATTATCGTCATGTCGATACTGAATACATGAACACGTCGCCTTTTGGCACATATCGCTTTTTGGAGCATATCCATGGCACGGACTGCGGGTAAAAACGCAGCAGACTGGCCGCTGCGCTGGGATCTGTTATTGCGCTACAGACTGATCGAGGTGATTGCCCTCTGGGAGGGGCGGCTGACCACCAACCACCTTCAGCGAGCATTCGGCATTGGCCGACAACAGGCCAGCAAGGACATTAACCACTATCTTGCTGAATATGCGCCTGGCAACCTGGAATACGACCGCTCCCTGAAGGGGTACAAGCCCGCCAGCACCTTCAAGCCCGTATTCACACGGGGCGTGGCGGATGAGTACCTTCAGATGATGCATGCCCGGGAGGACCTCAGTTGTGCCTTTGAGGCCCTGGATGTGCGCGAACTCAATACCGAAGTGCTACTTCCTCCTTCCCGTGACCTACGCCCGAGTGTGCTGCGCCCGATTCTCCAGGCCTGCCGGGATAAACTCCGCGTGGAGGTCCAGTACGCCTCCTTGAGCAACCCGGAGCCTGAGTATCGCGTTATCCAGCCCCACACAGTGGTGCACAGTGGCATGCGCTGGCATGTCCGTGCCTGGTGCGAGAAGAGTAGCGGCTACCGGGATTTCGTATTAAGCCGGATTCAGGATGAACCCGAGCTGACGCTTCCAGGCGAGTACCACGCTGAACAGGATGATGCCTGGCAAGAGCGGCTTACTCTGCAGGTCACTCCAGACCCCCGTCTTTCTGCGTCTCAGCAGGAAGTGATTGCGCTGGATTACGGCATGACCGATGGGGCGCTGACTATTGAGTGCCGGGCCGCCATGGCCAATTACATTGTGCAGCTGCTTAGGCTGGATGGGCCGCACCACCGAGACCCCGAGGCCCAGCAGGTGGTGCTGGCTAATAGGGATGAGGTGAAGGGCTGGCTTTGGGGGGCTGGCTAGCGACCAGCCCGTTTCGCCCTCACCCTTTCAAAATGGTTCGTAATCAGGGAAATAGGCTTCACTGCCGGGGACCCGGCTAGACCCGTAACAGTCGGCTCCCGCTCGATAGTCTTTTGTGCGAATTTTCGCCATATAGCTCAGACGTCCGAACAGATCTGCAAACGCAAAGGGAAAATCGATATCGTGTGCATCTAGGTGGTACTCAGCGTTGCGCGGATAATCCACTAATCCCACCCCCTGCTCCTCAAAAATCCCCAACGCCGTGGCCCAAGCCCTGGTCAAGCGATGATGGAGCGACCCTGCGCGGGGCCTCCCTGGAGCAAAGAAATCATAGCCTTCAAGGCACCACTGTAGCTCATAGTTACCAATTGAATTGTACACATCCCGATTCAGAAAGATCGCGACATGAAAGTGACAGTTTTCTGCCCCACTCTTCTCCCTGGCCCAGAGAAAGGTAACGTCGCTTTGAAGCCGCCGCCCCGACTCAGTTGATCGAGCATTCAGGTCAGCCTGAACCTGAGCCTTTAGGGATTTCATGAATCGGCTGATCAGGCCTTTAGCTGGCATGGCGTATCCGTAGGGAAGACGGAGAACGAACAGCACTACAAAGCTACGTCTGTGCCTCTCTATGGCGCTCCTCATAACGTTCAAATTGACTTCAAGGTAGCGCTCTCCATACGGAGCTTGCTTCCCTAGAGGAAGACCTCTCCATTCATCTCCATAGATGAGCTTCAGGTTTGGGTAATCGTGATGACGTGACATTTAGCATTTCCTATTTTGGTTTCACCATAGGAAATGCTTGGCTGTAAATTTATAATTGTGGATTGAAGGGATGTCGGGTTATTTGATTTTAGCTATCATAGATCAATTACCTATACCACAAATCTATTACCGGGAAAGAAACGAGCGTCCATCCCAGTCGAAAGCCAGGCACAACAATGAAATGGGTGCTGCAAACACGGAATGTGCCACTGTCCAAACAAATAGGTAGAGGTTCGGGAGAAGAAGAGAAAAAAGCGACTTTCCACATCAAAAAAACCGCGATTCCCGCTGCGCGTCGCGGGAATCGCAGGTAAATTTGATCAGTGATGTCCGTTTAGCGGCCCCCCCCAAGGCAGCGGGAGAAGCGGACACAGATCCAGGCATTGCGAGTTGCTCATGTCCACGTAGGAACGAATAACCCCTTCACGCAGCAGAACATCCAAAGCCCGGAAGAAGCGCCCTCCGGTTCGTTGAGCATTGGGGCAGCGTTTGTGAAGGTAAGTCCTCCGAATGAATCGCAGACCATCATCACGCATCCGGTTTATGAGCTTATCCAGCTCTACTGCATCTCTGACCTCTTCCGGTGGAGGAACAAACAGCTTCAGGAAGTCGTCCGAGCACTCATTACAAATGTCCGCAGCGACATTGAGCGTTTCTACCGTGATGGCGCCCCCGTCCCCCTCAAAGAAGTGCAGCAGTGCAGCCACCCGGGCGATATTTTCACCCAGCTTGGACGCGTGATCGGAAGCATTATCGAACTGACCGCCTGGGCGGATTGCCTCCTCAACACGGTCAGCCAACTTATACCATGCCGCTGCTGCCTCCTCCGAAAACCGGATTTCCTCACGTTCAACATCGCCGACAACTCGTGCCATTCGTGCCTTACTAAGAATTTCCCGGATGCGATGATCGAATGCTTCAAGGTGCTCCCAAGAGTTGGCTTGGTGGATAGACAAGCGGTAACCTTGTGTGGATTCGGGGTTGAAGACTAGGTATCTAGCCCAATGCCCTGAACCACGGATCTTTTCTCCTTTCTTTCCGGTTTGGGGCTTGAAGATTTCTGGCTGGAGCATAATCGACACGGCAAGTCTTGCGTTGCTGATATTAATCGAGGGCTTTCCAACGCGTGCGACAGACACCTTGTCGCCACTCCAGAGGGAATTCAAATGTGGCACCGCGTCAAACGATTTCCCATCCACAATGATACCTCCTTCGCTTGAAACCAAGGTACCCACCCCTGTTTCATTCAACGCATTCAACATTGCCATGGGTGAAATGTCCTCATAGACCAGCTTTGCTCGCTGGGGCTTGGTTGGCTCGGAAGCCAATAGCTCACGCAGCTCCTCTCGGATACGGGTCAATTCATGTTGGTCGTTACCTGATTTACCCAGTTTCTTTTCGAGTTGCTTTTTCCGGTTCTTCCACTCCAGCATTTTGACTTTGTAATCTGCCAAGTTGCAGTTGTGCTCTTCCTCAAGATTGTCATCGAGCGCTTTAATTTCTTTCATGAATCTGCGCTCAACTGTTGATTTTCGCTCGCCAGAACGCGCTATAAGCGCCAAATACACACCAGCTGGTACTCTTGCACCATATGGCATGACCACATCAACCAGGGACTGGGCGGCTGACGACAGTGCCGCCAGCCCTCCCATTAAACACAGCCGGTAAGGTGCCTGAAAATTTTGATGGGCCTGGCGCACAGCCTCACCAAAGAGAGGCTGGGAATAGCAGAGTGCTGCAGGATTGGGCTCGCGTGTCATCGGATATTCCATGATCAAGCCTCCCATGCCGCAGAGGTTGACCGGGACTCAACCCATTTGATGACTTCATGCCGATACCAGCCCACGGATCTGGGGCCGAGATTCACTTTTTTCGGCCAATCAGGGTCATGATAAGGCGAACAGGGATCCATTTTGGCATAGATGGTGGACTTCGAGAGGCCCGTTATCCGCTGTAACTCTGGCAAGCGGATAACCTGGCATTGAAGCGCATCCACATAGTGAGAACCACTATTGTCTGCCACAAGGGTGCTGCTTTTGGGGATTGAAAGATCCATTTTGGACTCCTTCGTAGTTAATAGGAGCCCAAAATGTAGAGAACATCAGACCTGTTGCAGGGAACAAGGAGCAACGGCGCCCTTATTCCGAAACAAAACAACGTAACCTATTGATTTAAAAAACATTCAAAGAAATAAATTCTCTACATCCTGATCGCTTAGCAGTATGTTTGACACCGCCTCCACATAGTCTTCCTTGATATGATTCAAATCTAGAAAGGCCTTCAAATCCTTGGCCCACTTTTTCCTACTTTCTTTATTAGCCGTCCTCGACCGGTCAAATACATACTTTTTCCAGGCTTTGAAAAGTATTCTCAGGATCGTTTTTTTCCAGATCTCTTTGTCATTTTCTCTTTTGACCATAGGGACCCCTCTACGGAGAGTCCGCCCATTATTACTTTTAAACCGGAGAACCACTAACCTCTCCAGCTCGTCTAGGTAGCTATTGCAATCTTCAGGCAATAGTCTCATTAATTGACCGCAGTAAAATCTGTTTGGCTTTCCATCAGTAAGTGGCTGCCTCCATGTGCAAATTGCAATTGCTGCATAATTAATCAGTTTATCCGCATTCGATAATTGGCTTTCCTCGACCTTTGTAACCTCGCAGATCCACTGAATAGCCATTTCCCTACTTTCAGGAAATCCATCTACATCATTGAAACCTTCGTAAAACGGGGTTTCTGGCGGGACTTCTGGTCTTTCATATGAACTTTCCTCCTGTGCTTCTTCTCCACACTCGGTGTCAAGCTCATCAACTTTCTCACAAGTCAATGCATCCCTGTCTCCAGCCAGAAAAAGTAGCTGCGACGCCCGTACCGATATTCTTCTAGGCTCAGGAACGATAGATGATGAAGCACCATTTTCTAGATAGTCGGCACCAAGAGCGTAATCACATAACTTGTATTCATGTCTGACTCTTGGCCGGCAAAGCATTTCCTTCCCGCTCTGAGCATCTATGACAACTTCACTGCCATGCCATGTCGGCCGACAACCTTTAACCCGCCAAGACTCATCTGCAACTGTTGCCGAAAGATAAGGAAACGAGAAAACACCTACGGCCTTGATAGATTTTAGCACTTCAGCATGAAACGTTGTGCCGTTCGATACATTTATAGGCTCCGCGCCTGGAGACCTCAAAGCACGAATCAACAGATCGATAAAATCTACCGAGAATGCAAATATCCCGTCCAATGGTCGGTCATTAAACAGGCGACCAACGGCAAGCCCTGAAATATTACTCTCGTAGCGAATCTTGGGATAAATAGCTAAATCGAATCGAGATTCACATTCCTCGTCTTTGTAAACTCCTCCAGCTTTCAGACTTTCAAGTTCATCTTGAGGTATTGCCATATCCGAGAATATGCTTTTCATCCCGGGAACATAGTTACGTGTTATTGTTAAATACCTCACAGGTCGCCCATCATTATCAAAACCTAGCCCCTCATCAAAATACTGGCAATCTACCTCTCCCAACTTGGCAAGCTTTTCTAGCGCCTCACCCCCCAAGCGGAAGGCAGCAACATTGTTTTGTTTTACTGGTTCGTAAAGGAAGTAATTATCCGGATTACGGATTTTGTCACCGACATACCCTTGAATGACGGAGTATGGGTTACTTGCTTTGATAAAAGCCGGGATCTCCCCAGCCAACAGCAATTTCATTACCTTGCTCTGGGTATCAATGTCACCTTCGACGATCTCATCGTACCTAAACAGCTGCCTTTCCATTCCCCCCCCTCTAAATACACTTCCCACTTATAAGTTGCATTCCATTACACCAAGCCCCAGGCAAGAGCTCGCTCCGCGTTCATGACGTTTATCCAGAACGTTTTTATGCAAAAACCGTTACTTACTTGCTTTCAATTTATCGAGATAATCAGCCCACAATTGCATCATCCCCGTTCGCCCTTCAAGATGCGAAGTGCGGTTATAGGCTCGACCGTTAGCATCCCGGACAGAATGAGCCAACTGATGCTCAATCCAATCCACTCGGACATCCAATACTTCATCAAGCAAGGTACGAGCAATCGCCCGCCACCCGTGCTGTGTCATCTTGCCCTTATACCCGAGAGTTTTGAGCAGCTTGTTGAGAGTGTTATCGCTGATCGGCTCCCCAGGCTTGGTGCCTTCAAAGACATAGCCTGAATTGCCTGTGAGAGGCTGGATTTCCTTGAGGATGGCAACGGCCTGTCGAGACAGGGGAACCACATGTGACTCCCGCATCTTCATCTTCTCTGCCGGGATGCTCCAAAGCGCCCTCTTTAGATTGATTTCTGACCACTCGGCATGACGCAACTCTCCTGGCCGGACAAACACCAGCGGGGCCAACCTAGCTGCCGCCTTGGTAGTTGCCGCAGCCTGACAGCCATCAATAGCACGCAGCATCTTGCCGACCTCTTCCGGCTCCAAGATCGCCAGACGATGCTTTTCCTTTTTGACGGCGATTTGCCCCTGTAGAGGCAAGGCAGGGTTGCTATCCGCACGGCCAGTAGCCATGGCGAAATTGAAGATCTCGGAGGCCATGCCTCTCAGGCGGTTTGCAGTATAGCCGCTGGTCTTTTGGGTGTGCTGGAGAACACCCCACAGCTCGGCGGTGGTGATCTCCGATATTGGACGGCTGCCCAGGTAGGGCATAAGACCGTTATCCAGCCAGATACGCCGCTTCTTCTCCGTTGTCGGCGTCCACTTCTCGCTCTGCACCTTGTTCTGTGCCCACTCTTCCGCGACCCCGGCAAAGGTATTGCGCAAGGCTGTTTCTGTGGCCAACTTTTCGGTTTTACGCTGTTGAGCGGGGTCAACTCCGGAGGCGAGCAGCTCTCGGGCCTGCTGTCGCTTGTCGCGGGCCACCTTGAGACTTGTGCTGGGATAAGTACCGAGAGAGAGCCGCTTCTGTTTGCCATTGAAGCGATATTTGAAGCGCCACCA
>TARA_R100000655_G_scaffold96125_1_pt1 | contig 15883 bp, 28 predicted proteins | sample TARA_R100000655 | Tara Oceans TARA_R100000655 (sample SAMEA2622497) | marine metagenome | biome: marine biome (ENVO:00000447); feature: deep chlorophyll maximum layer (ENVO:xxxxxxxx); material: "saline water (ENVO:00002010), including plankton (ENVO:xxxxxxxx)" | depth 90 m
CTTGTAAACATCAATGAACCTACTTCTGCTTTACGAGCCATTAGAGCATCATAGTTCCATCTCTCCGGCCATAAAGGTTCATTTAGAGCATTAAGACATGGGTATGTTCTAACAGTATAGGCATCATTTTCTGATAACTGTTGGTAAATATCTGTATAACTAAATGGAGTACCAATAACTCTCAATGATGCCGTGTGATGCAGTGTAGGTATCATATCACCATAAAACCAATCTGTAACCTTTTGAATACCCGACATACTAAACTCTTTCAAAGGGTCGTCAATTACTATTTCTTGAGGGTGTAATCCACGAATCTGTGAACCTACGGAACGCTCTAAGATTTGATTGCCATTAGTTAATGTAATGTTACCAATAGCCCAACCCCTAGCAGGTTTGAATTTTTTAAGCATAGGATGATTAAACATTTTATCAATGTCCCTCATGTGAACAAGAGTCTGCTTTTGGTTAGATGAGATGTAAAGCATCTGATAAGGCGGTTCTTCAAAAATTAATTTCCATACAACCCAACTGTGCATAAATACAGATTTACCGTGGTCACGACTACAAACAATAACAGTCCTTTGAGTGTCATTCATCAAATCATGCCATTCTTGAATATAAGATGGAAAATCAAAACCCAATACATTTTGGAAAAAATAAGGAAAGGAGTTTTTAGATAATTCCATATCCATATTATGTGCAAAATTAAAAGGTTCTATTTCCATATAATCAACCCTTTTTTAATGGCGGGTATCTAAACATAGGTAATTTCTTAAATTCGTTATACATAGATTCATCCATAACATCATCCACTTGTGAATATTCTTCTATCTTAATGCCTCCCCTACCTTCAACTAAAGAAGTCATTCTGTCTATTTGAGTGGACTCTTTAACATTAAGTAAAGCAATCTTAGGTTTAGAAGAACCTAAAAACTTGTCTCTAAAGTTTAGAACTTTCTTGTAAAAACCGCCGCCCCTAACAAAAGAATAACTATTACCTACAAAAAAGAATTTACCAAAATCTCTAAAAGAAGTATAAGCCTTCAAATCGTTTGTATCATCATCAAACTCAGCGACTATTTTTAGAGGGTGCAATACAGAAGGATAGCCTTTCTCTTCTGCTAAAACAAACTCTTCTAAATGCTCAAGAGATTCTTCGGGAACAATTTCTGTTCTTTTTAATATTTCAAACCAACCCATACTATCACCTAAAGTTTGCTTTAATCACATATATATGTTCAGTGCTAACACCATAAGATTTGCTGATACTATCGAACGAATCCATATCATTTACTATGCTAGATATTTCACTTGCACTAATGTCTAAATAATATTCTTTTTCCATTTTGTTAATCATATCGCTCATATGTTCTAGATTATCAAGTTTCTTTTTAGAATAGTAAACAGGCTGTTCTTTAATCAATCTAATAGCATCATACACACTAAGAAGTTTATTGTGTACTTCACTCTTCTTAATGTCTGCTAGATTCTCTAACAATTTTTTCCTTTCATTTTCATTAGGAATTGCTGTTTCGCCATGCTTGCTTTCTAACAAATCAACCACCGTTTTCAAAACCGTAATATCTTCAAAACTATCTTTTCTAGAATTTCTATAAGATTCCATAATACCTATGTTATTACCCCATTCATTATTCATAAAAAATTCTTCTCTTCTCCCTGTAATGCTTCTAATAGACCCTAAAATTGCAGCCACATCTTTTTGAATGCTATCTTTAATTTTGTTGTTTATATTTTTTTCTTTTTTATCTATGCTTTGAGCAATTTTGTAAAGGGCTTTAGCAAATTTTACACCAGCACTCTTTACCTTTTCAAAAGTCTGAATAGCATCACCTTGAGATAGTAATTTAGGAAAAGTAATTAAGTCCGAGATATATTCTTCATCAATGAATGCTTCTCCTGTTTCCATAAATTTTTTGTTAATAGCAGAATAAATAGCAAACTTAGAATCTAATTTTTTATTAGCAGCAATATATCTCATAGCGTAATTATTTTTGAAAGGGAGAGATATTCCTGCATCTAAATGTATTTGTTGCGGAGTAATAAATACCTCGGCCATATCTTTAACCACTCTATTAATTTGAGCCGTTATTTTACTATTTTTACTTTTTAGACTTCCAAAGGCTTGTCTTGGGGAACCTCTTCTAAAAGAGGCAGTATTAACATATTTGAAATATCTAATTTTAGCAGGGTCAACTTCTCTTTCCCCTTCTTGATAAGTTTGCGGTTTTCCTGTTCCAGCACCCATCATATCAAGTCTTATTCTGTCTGCTAAAGTACCCTTTTCGTCTTGAAGTAAATTAGCAAATAATTCTAAGAACCTATCAATATCGGTTGTTACTTTCCCTGCTTTTGTTTTTAATTCTGGATAATGGATTCTCATAGCAGCGTTATTTGCTGCAAAAATGGGGAGGTGGAAATTTTTCTGGCTGTTTGCTAAACTATCTATTCTTTCTAAATCTTCCACGAATGTTTTGAAAAGAGCCTCTTCATCATCTTCATCAATATCTAAGAAGGTTAACTTTTCTTTGAGGTAGTCCTCAATTTCATCTATTTCTCCAAATAAGGGCATTAATCCATCTAGGTCGTCTTTTACTACTAAAATTCCTAGAGGGTCGTAGTCCATTTTTTCAGCATCTTCTATCAATTCTTTAACATCAGAATCATCAGAAGCATTTCTCAATGTTTTGTCTTGTATTGTTAATCGAGAGGCTTGAGATTGTCTTTCACTTACTGCGGCATCAGTTTTTGTACCCTGTTCGTTTTCTTTAGGTTCATCTCCAAGTCCTTCTGTAACATAAGCATCATCAAGAAGGTCAACATTGTCTTTTATAGGCGAATCTTCATCTATCTCTTTTTGTTCTATACCCTTTCCTCTAAAATTAACATCATAATTAAACAACTTTAAGAATTTGAGTAAGAATTTATATGACCTAGCATTTAATTCAGCAAAGCCTATGGATTTACTTTCAAACGGATAAACATATTCTAAATCTGGTTTACTATCCATAAATTTAATAAATTCGAGAACATCTTTATCAGAATCATCGTTATTAGGGTTAGCCTCTTTTAATAGAGAAACTAATTTTTCCAACTCTTTAATCATACTATCTTGGTCTTTGGCGACACCTTTCCAAAATCTGTATGTTGCTCTCCTTTCTCTAGCATCTCTCGCTCTTTGAGTATCACTACCAAATATTTTCTTTAATTGAGTTTCATGCCGATGGATTCTAAATCTAGTAGTAGTTCTTTTTGACAACTCTTTAATTCTATTAGTCATAGCCATAAGGTTATTTTTAATGTGTTTGGGAATAGGCATACCTTCGATAAAAACACTTACTTTAACATCAGACTCTATTGCATCAGCATTTACTTTTTTCCCTTGTGCTAAAGTAATAAGGTCAGCAGAAAAATCAGTAGAAAGAATATCTTCGGTTTTTATTTTAGCATTATCATATCTAACATGCTTTGCATCATACAGAACATCAGTAATAGTGTCCATTAAATGTTCTTGAAGACCAATTTCTTGTGTAACATCTCTTTCAGCCTTTTCCGTTTCTAATGTCATTAAATGAGCCTTTACTTCTTCTCTTATTTCTGCTAAAAGACTTCGCCGTTCACCCATTGTAATTTTTTCTTGGGTTTGTTCTTGATAGGCTGAACCGATTGCCTTTCTATATGTTTTAATTGTATCTTTAATAAATTCGTCTATTTTATTAGCGGCTTCTTTTTTAGCAGTAACTCCGCCACCACGAACAACCTTTCTAAATTCCTTTTCAGAAGCATTTAGAATAGTTGAAACAACATTAGGTTTTAGATATTTATTCATTTTTTCTGTCATTCTTCTCGCCTCTTTAGTAATGCGTACCTAATTAATTTATTAATATATTTAGTTGAATCATAAATAGTAGGGTAATTAACAGGTTTTTCAGCAATATCTAGTAATCTGTCTTGTAGTGCTTTTTTGAAATTATTCTTAAATAATTTAAGATTTGATTCCATTTTAGTAGCGAACCCTCTAACTGCTTGTAGCAAGGACTCGTTTTCCGCAGTTAAACCTTCCCCTGCTTCGGTATCTATTTTCTGCGCTTCTGCTACAAGAGAACCCGCCATAGAATTACTGATGTGGTAAAATACTGACAAACCATCTCTAATATCGTTGGAGGATTTTTTGAGAATGGCCTTGAGGGTATTGTCTATGAAATAATTTCTCAACTTGTCTGTTTTTTGAGAAGATGAATTTAGAACAGAATATATGGTTTTAACTAATTCAGATTCACCGCTTAAAAAATCTTGACCTTCTTTTAATTGAGCAGTAAGTCTTTGTTTTTTATAAAAATCAGTATCGTAAGAATAATCATTGTCTTTTAGCCACTCTTTATACTCGTCTCTAGCCTCTTTATCTTCTAGAATTTTCTTTAGTTCTTCTTGTAGTTTTTTACTTAGATTTTCATTAAAAACTATGGTTTTTTGGGATTCTTTGGCTTGATTAGGGTTTATAATAACATAATCTTCTTCATTAGCATCAACAACTTCTTCATCTACCATATACTCAATAAATATCAATGCAACAGAATTAGTAGTAGCATCTAAGTACCCTGCTTCAAAGGATTTTCTTTCTTCTGTTGTAAGGGCCTTTTTAGAATCAAGTTCGATAGCATCTTTTTCTTCTTTAGTAGATGCTGATTGCTTTTTCCATTCCAACCAATCCTTTCTAGTAAGAATTGTTTCAGCAGAAATCTCTTTCATAACTGTTTCGAATAAATTACTATCTATTGATGATTCTAACAACTTTCTAACATAAAAGGAAACATTATGTTTACTAGAAGATGAAGAACCGCTTAAAAACCTACTATACATAGCAGTATTATTGATTTTAAAATCAGTAATTTCCTTCATAAAGGTAGTATCTCTAGAATCTCCTGTTTTAGCACCATCTATGACTAGTCTAAACCAATTTTCTATCTCTTCTTTTTCAATATCTCCAAAACTTTGTAATTGTTTAGTCGCTAATGCGCTTATTCTTCCCGAACCGCCAATATTTATGAAGGATGAATCAGTTTCATATAATAATCTTCTTAAATCTGATGATATACTACGCATTTTAACATCAGATTCGGCTGCTACTGCTGCGAGAGAGGGTAATTCGTCTTTAACAAGTTTTTTTATGGTCTTTTGTGTTACTTTTCTACCGAATTTCTTTATTTTTGTTAAAATTGCTGAATTACCACTCATTTCAACTTGCCATTTAGACTTTTTGGCTTCTTCGGTTAATGTTTTTTCATCAACTTCACCCGCAACTGCACGAATTTCAATTAAATTTCTAGTTAAATTGATTAATCTATCATTACCAAAGTCTTTAGGAGCAAAATTTCTCTTTTTAGACTCATATTTTTCGATAATTCGAATTAATTCTGCTCTATTTTCAGGATTTAAGTATCTTTTCTTCATTAATTTTAATTTATTATCAGTTGAATCCTTTAGAAAAACATTCAAAGCAACAATATTAGCCTTAGATTCAGAATCATCTGCTAAAATCCCATTTAGAAGTCTTTGTGTCTTATCTCTAGATTTTCTTTGTCCTAGATTCTGAATAAGTTTTTCTAGATTCTTAGCAATATTGCGCCTTATTTCTATTTTCTCTGCTTTTGTTTTATCACGAAGAAGATTCGCAACAATATTCTTTTCTTCCATAAAATCATAAACAGAACTTATATCTATATCTTCTGCTTTGAAGTAATTTACCATTTCATCGAAGTTAGGATTAGTAATTTTTCTTCTGCTGGTTGGGTCACGCTTGATATTAAACAAAATTTCTGCTGTTGTATTGTCTGAAAGCATCTGAAACAGACTAAGAAAATCGGCAGGGAAGGCTTTCATGATTAATCACCTTTCTTGTCTGGCTTTTTGACATTTCTTACAGAAATTTATTTGTTTGTTTCTAAACTCTTTATTGTACTTACTTAGTGCTTTTCCACACATAGCACATTTGTATTTTGGTTGGTCGGGTTTTTTCTCCTTTCCACCTCTTTTGCGTGATGCGGCATATCTTTCGTATCTTGCCCTTTTATCTTCATCAACTTTAATAATATCTCGCCAACTCATTGTAATCATTCCTCTTCTTCTGATGGTCTTTGTGACTTTGGTGTGGGTTTATCCCAACCAACTCCGGCATATTTAGCGGCTCCGTGAACGGTTCGCAATAATGCACCGACTCTTTCTTTATCATTAGGGTTTACTCCTAAAGCCGGTATTCTTCCATGAAACCACTTGCCTTTACCACCGCCCGGCCTATTAGATGGGCCATAATAAGTAGCATATAGATTATTTTTTTTCTGTTTTTCCATAGCCTCAGTGACTCTTTTTCTAATATGGTTAAGCAAAGAAGGGGTGACTTCTTTATTTTCCTTCTTCATTCTCTTAACTGCATACTTAGTGTGCTTATCCATTTCTTTAGCAATCTGTTTCTCATAGGCTTTATCAACTAAAGGCTGGACTTCATCTGAAATTAATCCCAATTCATCATAATGGAATAATCCTCCTTGCCCTGTACCCTGTATTATTCGCCTACCGCCACGACCCTTTCTATTAGTCATTTGATTAGGATAAGGGCTTTTAATAATATCGAACCAAGTCATTTATTTCACCTATGTAGTGGGTCATTAGAATATCCCATTCTTTCATCTCTTTCATCAGTATCTTCATCTTTAGTTTCAATCATAGCAAGAACATGAAGGAAAGTCGGAACGCCTTTTTCCATTTGTTCTAAAATAGGATAGTTTTCATCTAACATTTTCCTATGTTCGGGAGTAATAGATTTTTCTTTGTGTTGTCTTGCCGCAAGATAGAATATATCCATCATATGTTCTGTATTCATAGGATTAATTCTATTTTCTGGTTTTAGGACTTCTTCTCCTTCAACTTCATCATAATCCAATCTATCAATTTCTTCTTGTAGTTTTTTCTGCCATTCGTCATCGGCAGTAAATTCTATACCTTTAACAATATCTTTCCAACTCATTGTAATTTCCCCTATGCCATGTGTTTTTGTGCTTCTTCCAAAACCTTTTTTGTTTGTTCTATTAATTGTGTTTTTACAGAAGAAGAAGGTAAAGTGTTAAGGATTTCTAGGGATTCTTTAATTTTTTCAATTGCGCCCATACCCATTCGCACTCTAATTTCTTCTTGCATTTCATCTCTTTTCATTGTAATTCCTCCAAACTTCTTTGTGCATCTTTTAGCACTTTGATAAATTCTTCATTCCATTCATAAATATCCATTTTGATTTCAATATCTCTAAGTAAAGATTTAAGGTAAATGTTAGCCCACCTATCCATAGCATTTCTTCCATAATTATTTTTTTTATCTTTTGATTGATTCTGTTCCACTATTTCATATTCTAATTGGTCTTTGTAGGATGCACCGTTAATTTTTTCTGCTACATCTAATATAGTTTTAATTTTATTATTATATTTTAGAATAGACTGCCAACTCATTGTAACTTCTCCTGCATTCTTTTCTTAATATCTAACCAAATCTCAGGATTATTCTGAGCAAGCACTTCTTGAACAATTTGCATTTGTGCGACAATAATTGTATCTTGTCGCTTGTGAATCAATTTACCCTTAAATTCCATAAGATACTTCAAACTCTCTCTAACTTCTTTTGCAAGTTTAGTTAGGCTATCTATCTCTCTTGGCTCTAATTCTGTATTTCTGAATAACTCATCTAACTTCGTATCAAGCCTTTGTATGTTAGCACTTAGCAATTCGATTTCATTTACTTCCTTTTTCGCTATAATGCTGGCAGCAGATTGTTGAACCAACGGTGCTAAGTGGTGCTTCATGTGTCTTTGCACTTGCTCTTTCGTGATACCGAGAGCCTGTGAAACACCTTCAACGGTTATATTACCTTCTGAAAGTGCCTGTTCGTAATGCTTCCTCATTGGGTCGGTGCATAATTTACATTTTGGATTACTACTATTTGTATAATCTCCCATATGGTTTCTCATATGTTGTGCGGCAGTCCCACTTCTCCAACCTTCTCTTTTATCTAAATCATCACATGAAATGAAACCGCCTTCTAATGCGGCTTCTAATTCTTCTCTATCTTCATGCTGACAAAGAGCGCATCTTTTACGGGTTATCATTTAATCACCCTTTGATGCCTTCGGACTTCATTGATTTACCGTATTTATCATCTAATAGTTTCAATAACTCTTTATCAAAACTATCTCTTGATGGGGAACCTCTATGCCTACGACTATCGGTAGGATATTCATACAATCTATTTTGAAACTTTTCTGGTTCTTTCACTACCCACTTAATATAGGTATTATGTCCTCCGGCTTCAATTAATTGTGTTTTATAACCGTTTTTAGATAAAAAGTCAGCAATCTCTTCTGTCTGCCCTTTATTTTCTTCTCCATCATCAAACCCAAACTTATCAAAAGCATCCATCCAATTCATAGTCGGTGTACTTCTTTTTCTTGCATCTGATGGGATAAACCCAACTTTAATTATATCTTCCCAATTCATTTATTCCACCAACATTGAATCAATTCTTTTTAAAACTATTTCTCTAAATAACTTAATCAATTCCCTTTCTTTTAGCATTTCGGGGTCTGGTAAATCCTCTTGAAACTCTTGATAGGCTTCAAATATATTGTCATTAAGATACCCTATTGCTTTCTCTAAATCCATCTTTTCTCTATACTTATCTATAAGTGACTTTATTTTATCATCTTTCATTATATCTTCCCAATTCATTGTATCACCTCGCCATTCTAATAGCATCTTCTTTCCAAACTTTAATTACATCTTGGGTTTTATCTCTATTAGGATAACTTAACATTCCTTTATCTATTTTGTAAGTGCCTTTACCACTCTTCTGTTTAACAAAATAATAGTAAGTATGATTTACTTTACGATATATTCTTTTAGGAAAAGGCGTACCCTTTTTCTTTTTCATTATATCTTCCCAATTCATTTTACCACCTCAATATATCTTGCCATGATTTTTTAATATCTTTCCATGTATCAGAAGGAGGGTCTGACAATCCCCTTAATCTCAAATAGTAACCATTTCTAACTTTAATATTTTCTTGGCGACCTCTTGCGATAACTTCTTTGATGAGTGTTGCCATTACTTGAGTGCTTATTTTACCGATTCGGTATTCTTTAATTTCTTGAGCAAAATCTATCTTTTTATTTGTTGCTGCATAGATAAGCAATTTCTGTTCTTTTTCATTAGCAACTGTAAATGTTTCTGCTCTCAATGCGTTTGCTATTGCTGTAAGATTTATTTCACCACTGTCTTTAGGATAGAATCTAGGGTTCTTTATATTGTTAGTAACCCATTTTCTAATTCCTCCCAACAATGCTAATGCACTAGCCCTTCTAACTCCGATAGTGTATAGGTCAATACCTTCCTTTTCTAACTCTTCAATGGCACTGTCAACAATATCAATAAGACCCTTTTCAATTCCCAAATCACCCTGACCGAATAAAGCCTGTGCTAATGGAGGATTAGCCGTATTTTTCTTTTTATTAGACCATCCTGTTTTAACTTTATATCCTTTATCTGGATATTTAGCAACAAAGTATTCATCAACATAGTGACCGTAAATAGGTTCTTCATCATCACTTGCAACAACGATTGTTTTGTCACCTCTTTTAACTTCATCAAATGAAACGGGAGTATGGAAAAGAATATTTCTAGGATTTAATTTACTATTAGGTTCTTCAAAGATAGCCAATTTATCTTGTATCTTTTTCAAGTCTTCAAGATTTTCTTTGGTAAAAACCTGCTTTCCTTTGATGGTATCGCTTATATCTTTAAGGACTTCAAATACTCCTTTTTTACCTGTATTTCTAGAATTAGGTCGTCTATATGCGGCGGTAACATGTTGTTCTAATTGACCGAATAAAGTAGGAGGGACTGCTCTTTTTCCCTGTTTAGTTTCTCTCCCTTCGGATTGAATGTCGTTAGCACTAATGGTTTTACATTTACTTTCCCATTTTTTATAGTCTGCAATAAAATCTAAAGTGGGACTATCAATAGTATTGCCCGAACCATCACTGCTTCGTGCTTTCTTCTTACTCGGCATCTTCTTCATCCTCCTTCTTTTTGTGTGAATATCTTAAATTAATAATGTTGGGTGTAGCAGTGCTAACTGCCCCTGCTTCTCTTAGTAGGACATCTGTATAAGAAGGTTGGTGCTTTCTAACGCTACCCATAACTTCTTGCAATATTTTACTTAGGCTATAAGATTCAAAATAATGTTCTCCATCAACATTAACATAATATTTTCCTCCGCCCTTTTGACTAACTTTCACAAAGCCGGTATCGTGGTGCAATTGCATATTACTACCCCTTTTACCAACAGTACCTTGAATCTCGCCGTCTAAATCTAGTGCCTGTAAAAACTCTCTAGGAGTCATCATTTTAATAATATCAAACCAATTCATTCAAATTCCTCCTGTAATTCGGCCCAAGCAATACCTTCTTTTTCTTGGTATGAATCATCCATCATTTGTATAGTAGTTTTCAAATCTTTTACACTAACTAATAATTCATTAAGTATTTTATTAATTTCAGTGTTTCCGGCTTCATTATCTTTAGAATGATATATGTCTTTTAATTTCGTACGAATATAACTTAGTGATTTTTGTATTTCTTCATGGTCTTCTAAAACATCTGCTAATCTAGTCATTCCTGAAAAACTAGTTTCTTTTTTTAGAAAGGTTTGCCAAGACATTGTTTCCCCTCAAATATTTTCATCAATAAATTTAACGCTAGAATCAGGGTTTTCAGCAAACATTGACGCTTTTTCAACTAAATTAAATGCAGCCCTAGCAATCTTGTGAAATTGTTCATTAGTCCTTTTTAATTTACCCGTTAACTTATTCCATTCCTTCTTTTCTTCATCTGATAACATATTGTAGGTTCTTCCTCTTGTCATCAAACCTAGTTTAAGACCGATACTATTGGTTTCATCTCTCAACTTTTCTAAATGCTCCCCTGCTTCTAATATTTCTTCTGTTATGGATTCATAGTCCTTTTTCAAAATGTTTTCCCATGTCATTTAGTCCCTCTCCTTTTCATTTTTGATAACATACTCATTAATTCTTTAATGTCACCTGCTAATAAAGAATCTAATTTATCAACTTCAACTATTAATTTGTTATCCTTATGCCTCATGAGGGCCTTGTATAATGTACCCTTATCTCCTATTATTTTTAACTGATGAGCATAAACTTCCTGTTTTACTTTGTGTACTTTGGCATAATATTCAATATTAAAATTATCTGTACCATCCATACCTCCATGACCTAAAGCATATTTACCTTCTAATATCTGCTTAATCGTTTTTCTCATATAGTCAGCCGACATTTCTTTCAGTATGTTTTCCCATGTCATTTTTTACCACCTGTAATCAAATCTTTATTTGTTTCTTTTTCTGCTTTATCTAAATCTTTAGACTTAGCATCAAACCAAGTGTCAAGTAATGTGCATCGAGTCATATTAATCACCTTACAAATTTAATTTTTGCACCGGTAGTTGCTTCTAAATAATCATTAATAATCATTTTCATTATTTCAGGTTGTATAAACTTATTTGTTTCTGCATCAATTTCAGGTATAGCCCTCATAAACTTATTAAATAATTTTCTTGCTTCTAATATTTCCTCAGAAAACTTATCTTCTAAATCCTCATCTTCTTTTCTAATCTCATCTTTCCATGTCATTTTCTCACCTATCCTTTTCCTTGGTATATGTACCATCCCTAAACAATCTTGGTTCGTCAACAGTGTTAAGAGTTGACCGCATAGCCGCTATGTATCTAGCAAAGATTTCGGGATTCATTAAATGCTTTTTTGCTTCTTTAATCTGATATTCTACTACTGCACCTATGTCACTTTTAGCAAATGTAGGATTATCTTTCATTAGGTTAATGAATTTACTTAATACTCTTCTTCTTTTAGGAAGAGTTTCTTCTATTTCTAATTGAATGCGTTTATTCTTTCTTTCGATAACATCTTTTTCACCCTGTTCTACATCTTTGGGTGCAAATCGCCTTGCATCCGAAATAGCCTCTTCTGTGCTTATTTTCAGTATATCTTTCCATGACATATTAATTTCTCCTAAAATTTGTGGCGCATTTTTTAAGGCTTGTATATTCCTTTATCCATTACTTCTTTTAGCCATGCGTCTTGGGCTTTTAACGGTGCTTGCATGTATATTAGTTCTGCTATATCTTGAACCAAATCCAATAACTCTTCTCTATCGGCTTTCTTTATTTCTTCTTTCCATGTCATATTAATCACCTAAAAAATGGGTTATTAGGGTCGTCGCCCCGCCATTGTCGAGCAGTACCAAAAGTCCTTCTTTTTGGTAATAGATTATTTGCTTCTTCAACAGTTAAACGCAAATCCTTTTCAACATCGGGATTACGATATATTCCTGTTTTACCGATTACTTTGAATAATAGATAGCGTTTACCATCTAATTCTAACTTTTCAGGCCACTTTAATTCTTTAATTATTTCTTCCCATGTCATAATAACCCTTTTCCTGTTAATTGCTTAAAATAGAATTTGTTTTTCAAAAATTGTGGCGGAATTTTTTTGGCACTAGCGTCAGCATTTTTTTATTAATTAATGTATTCCCAGAATAAAATCTTAATCATTTAATATAATCATTTAATATTTAATGTAGTTTGTGTTGTATTAGATGAATAAAGATTAGTTAGTTTATTCTTCATTATTTGTAAATCTTTGCTTATTTTCTTTAACCTAACCTTATTCTCTTCAGTGGTTTGTATGTTCTTTTTGCCTGTATTTACTTTAATATCCGAAATTACTTCTGTCAATATCTGATTAATACCTTTTACCATACCTTCTATGCTATCCTCATCTGGCATGTATTCTCGTATTAGCCGAGGCTTGTTAATCATATAATAATGCCGGTTTAATGGCGAAATAATTAACCTTCAAATGCTAATATTGGTTAATTAACCGTTAAATACAGGCATTTTAATGTTAATATACAAATATAAAAATTTGGACAAAGCCATATGGTTGTATAATTAATAATATCAGCCAATTAATATTAAAAGCATATGGTAGCAACTTTGGGAATGAGGAACGAATGGCTACCCTATTAATAGTTTAGTGAGGTATATTAGTGGCTTCGGGGATTGAAGCATTAATCATTAACAATTAGGAGTTGATTAATAATGGAACAAAAAAAGTGGAACGAAAAATACGCCATGATTAACGCATGGCTTGATGAAAATGACGCAGGTGCTATGGGACAAGTTATTCGAGTTAATCTCGAAGCAGGTAATGAAGCACAAAATGACGATGACAGAAATAGATTTTGGGAAGCAGTAAGGGCTTTGTGTAAGGTTCTTCCAAATAGCCCAATTAAAAAGGGTCGTGGTTCAACACTACCTAATGAGGTACAGGCTGTTCTTGACTCAATATCCGATGAAGTCGCACAAGCCGCTAGTGATTTTTTTGCTATTGGTGACATGAATATGCTTCTATTGAAGCATGGTAAATCTGGCGGTGGTTTATTCACTGCTGATGAGTATTCAACACACATGTCAAGCACAGTAATTAATTCTCTCAAAAAGAGATACAAAGAACAAATCTGGGACGGTAGCCGTAAAGGTCTATTAACCCAAACATTCCCCGTTGCGGAGGTTGACGAGGAAGAATGATTGATGTTTTAATCCCCAAGCCCCATTTACTCGCAAATAACCCGCATAGGACTAATAATTCCGATTCTTATTTAAATATCTGTATGATTATTTAGCCTATGCGGGTTATGCCTTATTTTTTTATTTTAGGGTAGTAAAACCAAAGTTTATTCATTACATGAATATTTATTACCATATGGTTGCATCTTTGAGCAACCATACATATAGTTCTGATAATCATTTTAATGGCTCAAAGGGATTGAGTTAGTGTTAATGGAGTTAATACAGGAGATGAAGAAGAATGGAAGAAGATAAGTGGATTAGTAAGTCTAACGGAATAAGAGCATGGCTTGAGCATAATGATGCTGGGGCTATGGGAGCAGTAATAACAGTAAACTTGGATGCTGGCGACGATGCCGCATCCGATGAAGATAGAAACCGTTTTTGGGAGGCAGTAAGGGCTTTATGCAAGACCCTCCCAAACTCGCCAATACAGAAAGGTCGTGGCTCAACATTAGACCCTGCGATTCAAGCGTGTGTGGATGGTGTGAGCAACCGCATTCAAGATGCCTTTGTCACAATTTCTGACGCTGAATTGCTTCTTGAAGTTATGCTACCTCATGGTAAAACAGGTGGAGCATATGCGGATATTAAGGCTTTAGCGAAAGATATGGCTACAAAAGCAGTTAGAGTATTGAAGGCGGCTTTGAAAGAAGACCGTTGGGACGGTACAATGACTAAAGATGGACTAACAGGCATGACTCCGCCTATGAAGTCTAATTCCTCAGATAATGAGGAAAACGGTGAAACCGAATCGGAGGCCGCCGTGTGATGCTAATTCAATCCCTTTCAGCCCCAATTAAACTCATCGGGCAATCGAATACTAGTTAAAAAGAAAATAAACTGAACAATGTCAATGCGATTAGATGAGCAAAGGCGGATTATGAAAAGAAGAACGAAACCTCTTTCATAATCCGCCTTTGTAGCCCATTTTTTTACAAGGTTGTGCCTTAATACTGCGTATTCCAAAGTTAGTCACAACCATATGGTAAGATATGAAATTCTTTGAAATGAAGATATGACCATAAAAAAAGACGGAGAAAAAGTGAAGCATATTTCATCTTCACTTTTTCTCCTAATTGGTATGTGTATGTATTCACTTTGTAATGCGAATAGATTCAATTTGTAGTCCGTGATTTTCAACTTCATCACATAGGTTCTGGATGCTAGCCACACCTCTTCCTCTAATTGCACCTTTCACATGGACTGCTTCTCTGATATTACTTCTAGCAATCGAAATCAGATTCCTCATCAATTCTTTTGATGCTAATTCCATAGAAGTAAAAACTCCGATTTCTTGTGTTCTGTTTTCGCCACGCCTAGTGGTATATTTCCTAATTAGTCGATATATTGTTTTGTTAGCCAAATACATTTCATCACCAATAATATACTTAATTATATTTTAACAAGGTAGGCTCACAAAGAAGCCTACCATATGGTTTGAACTTTGTCAAACCTTATTTGTAGTAATATTCTAGATAATTACATGGAAACCGAAAACACATGGATTGTTAGAGAAATTACATGGGGAACAAAAGTTCACTCAGATAATACTATACTAAGACAAGAATGCACCCATTATGAAGATAGAGATAAGATGTTTAGAGATTGGAGAAACCGTGACCCTCCTTTTAATCAATGGGCTATGAATATACAAACATTAGTTATCACATCAAATAAGTTTGTTCAGTTTGAAGCATATTTGTATTGGCTAGAAAATCAAGGAGATGAAGAAGAATGAATCACTTAGAAAAACAAATAGACAGAACAATGATGGAAATAAGCAAATGCCAAGAATTAGATATGCTACACCTATTCAGAAATTGTCAGTTAGAAATAATAAAGAGATTACAGTTTTTTCTGGAGGATTGCGAATGAGTTGCTATGAATGTGGTAGTAATAACCTAGAAACAGAAATGAATGAAAGCACAGGTAATTGGTTCATCTGCTGTAAGGCTAAGGCTTGTGGTTGGGTTATGTTGTATGACATGTATAAAGCCCAGAGAGATTTATTCGGGTAGTCTGTCAATTGGTGGGCTAAGGGAGAATTAGGGGGTAAAACCCCTAATTCTTTCTTTTTTTATTTTCAATGGGGTAGT
>TARA_R100000655_G_scaffold33217_3_pt1 | contig 15797 bp, 31 predicted proteins | sample TARA_R100000655 | Tara Oceans TARA_R100000655 (sample SAMEA2622497) | marine metagenome | biome: marine biome (ENVO:00000447); feature: deep chlorophyll maximum layer (ENVO:xxxxxxxx); material: "saline water (ENVO:00002010), including plankton (ENVO:xxxxxxxx)" | depth 90 m
TTATCTATCCCACATTCTTTCATCATATGTTGTAATTTTGTAACTACTATAAGATGGATTATAGTCGTTGTCTACTTCTGATAGCATCAATTTCACGGTTTGGCGTACCCTTTTCATAGGAAACCATGATGCCATAACTAAGTCTGTTTTTGTACTAACAGATTTAGAATTGCTTCCACTAGCCGAGCTAAAGTAAATAAGTTGTTGTCTAAGTACATTTACTTTTCTCTGAGTCTGTGGATCTCCCCAAGGTAGATTAATTTTCTGCTGTTCATACATAGGAACCATTGCAGTAACACCAAATACTGGATCCCATTTGTTTTTATAAGTTTGATGACCTTCTATACGTACTCCGTTAGTTGCTGCCCAATTTCTTATTTCTTTATCTTGTCCAATAGCTTTTTGAAATCCATTCTCTTCAATTATCCAATGTGATAACCAATACTGCTGATGCCATTCTTTCATAACTTTATGTGCTTTAGATATACCACCACCTAAATCGTTACGTAAATCTACTAACCATAGTTCTCCAGATTTTTGATTGTAAGCCCACAATACTGCAGCTTGATAACCTGTAGAAGCTGGATCAAGTCCTGCTATTAATGACGTATGTGGAGGTATATCTCCTAATGTCCTAGATCTGTCTAAACACTCATCTATCATTTCAGCACTAAATAGTTCCATACCTTCTGGTACAGCTTTATTCAAATACACCATTTCAAATATAGCTCTACCACCTGTTGTTTCTGCAGCAGCTAACTGTTCCATTAACCATTTGTATGTTCTTTTTCCTTTCCATAACATATGATCATCTTGTTCTTTTGATTCATCATCTAAAGGAATTTCTAAATCATGCGCTCTTTCTACAATAGTTTCCCAAGCATCATTATTTAATAATGCATTATATAAATCATCTGGATGCTGTCTTGAACCTATTACTACCATACCTGTATGTTCTTCTTTTCTGGACTGCAAAGTTGTTGTCCACCAGTTTTTTGTGTTCTCTCTAGCACTTGGTTGGACAGTACTTCCATGATCTTCTATGTCATCAGATATAATTAAGTCTGCATCTCTTGAAAGAATCTTTCCACCTTTACCTACAGCTACTAGCGTAGGAGATTTAATACCAGATACAGTTCTTGTAGCTACAGTAAACTGACTTGTACTCCAGGACTTCCCAGATTTGTTCATAGGTCTAAAACCTTCGTATCCTGCAAAGTCTTGTATAAGTTGTTCATTATTTTCAAGGTGGTCTAGTACAGAACCTACCGCATTTTTGGCTATGTCCTCATTACCTCCTACCCACATAATTCTCATATTTGGATTTTTACATATCATATAGACACAGAAATGAGTTAATAGGTCAGTTTTGCCATGACGTGGCGGAGATAGCACCATTAACCTCCTACCATGCTTAATTGCCTCCAGGATTGCCTGTATCCAACGCTTTTGAAATTCTGGAGTCTCATACGGTACTCCCTGTTCTGTGAGGAAATAGTCATCTCTGAACTTAACAAAGTCGTCTAGTGCTGCTTGTGCCTCCCCATTTTTTTCTAAGGACTCCTGGTTCTCCCGAAGTGCTTCATCCTTTAAGAAAGCAGAAAGAGATCTAGTTACAGTAGGTAAGCTACATCCCAGTATGTCAGCTACTTCTTGTTTAGTCTTAGTACCTTTTAAGAGGTCGTCAAAAAAATTTTTTTTCTCCATAATGGCATAGTAATTACCTCTACGCTTCTGTATGTTTGTGTCTATTTTCTTTTCTACTTGATACTTTTCAGCTGATTTGTTAGCTCTGTATGCTCTCTTCTTAATTCTATTAGCACATTTGTTCGAACAGTACTTTCTCCTACCTGCTGGTAAAACGTGAGTACAGTCGTTAGCTAGACAGAAGTTGTTTTTCTCTTGTTTTGTTTTCTCCATCTGGTATAGTGTACCATACAAATACTTTAATTTAGATGGTTAATACTACCTAACGTGTGTACAAGTAAGCGAGATCGAGACTCAGAAAGTTCCGAATCGGTAATACGATAAACTAGAAAGACAAACGGAATACTCAAGGCACTTGACTAATTTTTAGTTAAAATTCACAAGCATACTAGCTCGCTATGGAGTTTCGGGCGGTAGTCCTTACTAGCACTCCTAGTCCTATGTATTTGTCCTGTACTAATAAGGACTGACCTAATAACATTATAACAGTACTTGACTGACCATAAGGAAATACTAGCTATTATGACACTATATATAGTACATACTACATATGGTATACACTATATATGGTATACTGTCTACTGGGGATGATTGGTAAATAAAGCTAATAATCAAAGTAAGATTGCCCTTGTACACAGTAGCTTTTAATCTAGGTTCGACTCCTAGCATCCCCACTACACCTAGTAGGATCTAGTCAAAAACCTAGTTACCACCTATATTTTTAGAGGTACATAGATTATTCCGCACACCCTTGATTTAACTCTGGGGGTTTTAATTTCTTTGTTTGAAAATGATGAGCAAATCCAGGACATGGGGGAGCTGATACGATCATATTGTCCCCTTTCTGTGCGGATATGGAATAGAATGCGCACAACACCCAACAGTTAAACTTCCAGACATCCCCCGCCTAGTTTAAAGAGCAAAAGAAAAGAGGAGCCGAAGCTCCTCCTTCCTACGTACTAACTCGGGGGAGAGTTAGATTCCTATAATAGAATAATCTTTAGTCCACTTCTGGTCATTGTCCTGAGTGTTCTTTACTCCTGCTAAAGTATTCATAGCCATAAAGAAGTTATCTATAATATGAAAGCGCATATCCATCCCCGCTCCTTTAACGTAGATGCTCCCGCCTCCTTCATGATATACAGACTCTTCAAGGATTCTTGCTATCCAGTAAGTAACATCCACTAATGTTATGTTGCCTGTCTCATCATTGAACTGGTTAATATGAAAGCTCATATATCTCCCCATTCCATTAGCTGTTACTTTTCTTATAGTTACATAGATAGCGCTTCTCGTTAGCTCACTATTAGGCATTTTATCCAAAAGTTTAATCATCTGTCTGTATGCCTCTTGTATATCCTCCCATGTATAGTCTTTCTTTGAATACATGACTCTTCCTGAGTCTTTATATTGTGCCATTGTTAGCCCTCCTATTAGCTCTCTTAAAGCAATAAATCTTTAATCTATGCTCTAACTGTCTTATTACTGCACATCTAAAACACTCAAACGCATATTTTGATGTCCAATATCTTTTAGTAAATGTATCTTGAATCTCCCTCTGACAGAAGAAACAAAAGAACTTGGGGATGAAATATTTAGACATTGTATTTCTTACCCGCCTTCCTCTGATACGTTGCCTGCTTGTAATTGTTATTAGTACAATCCCCGCAGATTTTATGAGTACTGAAAGCAACATATAAATCGTGGTCACTTCCGCATTGTGTACAAATACTAAACAATTTCATCTAGTACCTCCCTAATCTCAATCTTCTTTGGCGCTCTCTCTAGGTCAAGAGATAAATCCAAGACATGAGCCATAAGCAACTGAGCTTGCTTCAAAGTCTTAGCTTCTCCCCAATGAGATATAGGAACTATGTCCCATCTATCCCCGTTATGTCTCGGCATTAAAAGAGTGTATCTGTTCAATAACTCATACTGCTTATAATCCACAGCTTCATTATTCCAGATATCCCTGCGCCAATATGTCTGACCGCCTAGCTCCTGATAATATTCATTCCTGAGAATAAACATTCTAAAGAATGCACTATCAAAAACCCTGAAATGATTTCTCTCTTCATCCCATATGTCATTGTCTATGACATGGACTTTAAAAGCCAAGCCCACATCAAAGAGCTTTGCGCCTCTCCAGATATTGTTATTAAGATTAAACCATCTTACGTTTAATCGTTTAGTCATATCTTTATACGGCTTAGAATTAAAGGTTTTAAAGAAGCTAAACATTAGATTAACCCCCTTATTTTCTTTAGTTCTTTTTCCTGCTGTTCATAATTCACTTTTGTACCTCCTAAATATCTATGAATCATTAATAATAATGGTACTAGATGGATACAAAATATCTACCAATTAAAAAAAAATCAAAGTAATGAAGATCTTCAGCATTATTAATTTTAAAATTGGCAATTAAATTCACCCGACACAGCAAAAGAAAAATCCCCGCCAATGCCAACGGGGATTCTTCCGATAAGTAGAAGTTACATAGGGCTATGATGTACTACTTATCTCCTTTGATGTTGCGTTCTGCTTTAAAATAAAGAAGGCATACTGCTTTGGTTGATGAGTTGGTTTGAAATACTCTGTCATATATTTACCCCAGTTCTCTCCTCCTTGCTCATCTCTCCAGTCCTCATGCTTTAGTTCCCAACTTCCAAAATGATTATGCTTAGCAAACATTTTTTTAGCATGGTCTCTTGTGTATTCAAAGTACATGGCTCTCCCATCCTTTTGAATATTCCATTCTTTATATATAAGTTCCTGATGGATTCCTTTATCATCTATTCCGAACTGTTCTGCTGAATTAGATAAATCATAGACAGCTCCAAATGATTTGTTAAGTATGAAGGCATGACCTCCCCACCATTCAGAGTTCTTTCCAACTTCTCTCATTGCTTGGACTAATACTTCATCAGAATTATTTCTTGCCATAAATTCTATGTAGTTAGCTTCGTAACAATTACCTTTACTCATTATTCAATTCCTCCTTAGCTTCATCAATAGCTCTATTAACAACTGTAAGAGCTGAAGCAATTATCCATTGAGATAAAGCTGACGTATCACATTGACTAGCATATGCTTTGTCATTCTTAGATAGGTTAGGTAATTTATCTTTCATATCTTCCTGCTTGTGTTGATTACAAAACCATCCTAATTTATCTTTGTCTAGTCCATCATTGTAATCAGCAATTATCTGATGCACGATACCCACATAAGTTGTCTCATCATAAGGCAACTTAGTTTTGTCAGGCATACAGTTAATTATGTCTCTTAAATATAATCCGTGTGCTAAATCTTTTACGTTAAAAGATTCTCTTGCTTCTTTCTTACTCATTATTCCTCCTCCTAACAATCGTGTTGTTCTGTTATGTTATTGAAAAATAACCACGCTTTATCAAGTTTGGTTAAATCATTCCAATCAACATAACCTTTATGAGTTATAGAGTAATAGTCACAATAGGATTGTAAATTAAGTTCGCTCCATCTATGACCTATATCTTCCATAAACTTATTAAACTCTTCTTGTAAATAAAAACGAGTGAACTCAGAGTCCCCTCTTCCTATTACTTCTACTGTCCATTGAACTGGATTCACCTTTTCTGTTTTAATAGTCATTATTTGTCTCTCCATTCTATAACTTGATTCTTAGGTTGATAAATTCCTTCAGTTAAGTTGCTTAAAGCTCCTCTAATTTCTACCAACATATCATCAGCTATATGATGAGAATAAAAAGCATTGTTAAATCTTTTTACTTCTCTCTCTATTACTTTTTGATAATGATTACGGAATTTCATTTCTGTACCTTATTAAGTTCACTAGATAATCCTTTTACTTTGACTTTGATTGTGTCTAAGTCGTTATAAGTATCGTTTAATTCATCCGTTGAACTACTAACTTTCTCTTTAATCTCTTCCAGTTCTTCTTCAGTTTCTTTTAACTCTTCCATGAGCTTAGATAACTTCATACTGTCCTCCTCTTTAATTTCTTTATTTTAATTTCAATTACTCTATCCCTATCAGGATTGAATAAAGTTGAGGAACATCCTGTATTAAAAGCAGGACTAAAGTCAGCAAAGTTATCTGGTCTCCCCGCTTGAATCTCATCATACTTCATACAGAAATACTGCCCTGCTGTGTCTCCACCTAAAAACTTACAAGCTAAATTAGTAGGACTTGTAACTTCTCCGAATGGACATGGCTTCTGCTTACAACAGAATCCGCTTCTTACACATGGCGCATATTCCAAATGTACCTCCTATATAACTACTAATAATCTTACTAGAATTAAATAGAAAACAAATGATTTATATGGAAAGTATGTTTATCATTAGAAGTAGGTAGTTTAAAGGTATTATCAGATAAAGGTTGCATAGCAATAAGACAACTGGGATTCAAACGTATCTTAAACTACCTACAAACTGACAGGAGGTATGAATATGAATCACACTATAAAACATAAAGAATCCAGAAAAGAATCTGATCCATTTTATTTTTTATTTTGTAAATCATATGAGTACGCACACCACACGACACAAATAGGAGGTACATATGTGGACAGAAGGAATAGGAATCACAGATTATAGAAATAGTTTGTGGTTAAGAGACGGAGAGCTACCGCCAGAGATAATGGAATGGTTTGATAATCATTATGAATACTCTGGATGGTATGACTCAATGAAGCTAACAGATAATTATGATAAGCCATACTACCGAATGGATTATAAAGGATTAACAGAATGGTATGAGCAATTTAGTGTGGAGAAATTCTTTCATGACGATATGTCTAATTATGACGGCTCAGATGAATTAGTTTCTCCATTTTATACAACACCTAAAGGTAAACTAATAAAACTAAATGAGTATCAAATGGAATCATATCCAAATTATAAAACTAGAAAGCAAGACAAAAGATATGTTGCTTATATATTTGAGATGCACTCATGAGTTTTATATCTAAAACATTAAACGATTATCTGTTCGGTACAGGAGGAGAGACTAAGATAGTAAACCTTCGTATTGGAGAATGGGAAAAGAAATATAAACCTATTCTTAATTCAGTAACAGAGAATCATAACTATACAGAAGCAAGAAACTTGCCCAAGTTTATTTATAGAAGGTTACAAAAGTATGGAACAGGTGGCTCAGGGAACTGGAATAAAGTATATAAGTATTTATATAAAGATTCCTTTGGATACTTTGAAACATATGGAGAGGACTTAGAGTTTGTAAAGAAACAGAATCCTCTATGTGTATGGACAGAGATTCATGCGAGCGGTAGCTTTGAAGGAATACAAAGTGGATTCATGTCTGTTGATAGGATGCTTTACTATGTAACTGAAGTACCTAGAGATGAAACAGAATTTATATCTGTTGATTATCACTACGATTGTCAAGATGAGTATGAGTATCCAGATTGCTGTGAGAAAGAATGTTATGTCTGTGAAGAGAGAGGCATGACGGATGAGTTTGAAGAAATATCTAAAGGTAAATTCAAATGTAACTATGAAGGTTGTGAGGAGGAGGAATAAATAATGAAAGAATTTATTATATATGAAACTGTAACTAACAAGTGGGTTGTTAAAGCAGATAACAAAGAACAAGCTATTGATGATATGGAAGAAGAAAGAGACAATGCTTATATGCACAAAGTTATTGATAGAGATATAGATGTGGAGGAATAATGGCTTGGACAAAAATAACTAAGACACCTAAGAAATTTCGTTTTGATTTATTTGGAACGATTTATAAAATAGAAATCCATAGGTCAAAGGAATACTACGAGCCGATACTTGATTTGGATGGGAATCCAATGACAACAGAAAAAGATTTCTTTAAAGGAAGAGACAAACAAAGAAAGGATATGTAATGAGCAGGTGTGATTATTGTGGGGATGGTCTCAGCTTCTCCTTCGGAGAAGTAGATACTGTCTCCTTCGGTCGCTCATATCATAGTCATTGCTATCAGAAGAATGTGAAAAGTTCACATGATAAATACAGGGAGGAGAGAAATGGTCTGTAAAGTATGCGGTAATTGGATACCGCCTCAGAACAATGGAGATTGTTTTATATGTGGAGGTACAGAATGAAGCAGTACATAGTAAGAGGAATATGGAATATAACTTATCTTGCTAAAGACAAGCAAGATGCCTTTGATTCAGCAAGTAAAATGATTCAATCATTAAACAATCCAAACATAAAAATATATGTACAGGAGGTAAGTGAAGGATCAATTTTAAAAGAGGAATCAAAAGATACTAATAGAACGCACGACACAGAAGAGGAGGATAGTGTGGATAAAGAATATGATGTAACAATAGAGAGAGTAATTCATTCTACTGTTACAGCTACAAGCGAGAAGGAAGCAAGAGAGTATGCCTTACAGGGAGACGGAGATGAAATTCCTGATGGCTCTGAGGTAGTTGACGTAAGACTAAGTAGCTTTCAACAGAGGAGGAATAAATAATGAGTAAAGTAACTTTTCTCATAGGAGATAAAGAAGTATCTATGGATATTACAGACGAAAGACTAGATAGTGCTGAGAGCATAGAAGAAGTAGTCAAGTCAATGACTACAGAGGAGGAAGAATGATTGAAAGAGATATGAAGGTAGAAAAGATAACGCTATTAGTATCAAGTCCTTTAGATACAATAGCATTTGATAGGATAATTTCTATGATTCAAGAAGGAGAAATTATGGGAGAGTATAGACTAATCCATTATAAAAATCCTACTGAATACAAGTTGGAAGAAGCTAGTACTAAATGAATATCTTAAAACTAATTGAAAGAGATATAGCTAGTGTAAAAGAACGTATTGATAGTGAAAACAAAGACGGACGTTATGACTATGAGTTTGACGGAGAGAAGTATGACACGGCAGACGAAGTATTAGAACAAGTTGGAGAATGGGAATCACTTGATTGCAACTTATCTTATGACGCAGGATACATAGCTGGAATTGAAAGTGTAAAGTCTTACTTAGAGAAGGAGGTATAGTATAAAGAAATAAAGTAAAAGTATTATTTCATTTGATTGAGCCAGATTTATTCTGGCTCTTTCTTTTGTACCACTTAGCATCAACGGGATAGCCAACGGGAGAACGCTCTTTAATCTCATCATCAGATTCACAAGGCAGTCCGTCTATATGGTGCATGAACTTACGATTACATACAAGACATGGCTCATGTCTATTGTATTTGTATTCAACTACCGCCATTAAAGATTGTAGTTTTAATGCGATCTTTCTTCCTTCAACATCTACATCTTTAGTCATAGCGCACGACACAAAATATCATGAAGAGCGCACGACACACAAACTAACTTGTTGGTATTGCTTTCCAGAATGGCTCATCAAAAAATTCATTTCCCTTTCTTGACTCTACTATTTCACAAAATGTTTCTAAAGGTAAGCATACAACTATAGGTACACCATCTGGTTGCCTTCTGTTGCCATCAGTTTTAACTAACCTCTTCCATATCAATGCAGTAAAATCAGATTTACTTTTCTTAATTGCTTTAGCTAGCTCTCTTGTTACATTCAAAGATTGCCTAGCTTTACACTCAACAAAGAACTCAATGCCGTTCCATTTAAAAACCACATCTCCTCTGTCATATTTTCCACCTTCAGGTAGTCTCTCCCCTCCTAGTAATTTTGCTACAAAGGTTTCTAACCTTGTACCCTGCTGTTTTGGTTTGTTCATTACTCACTTTCCGATTGCCCTCTCGGTTTAGAACTATAGAAACTTGTATCACTTTGATAATAAGTATCTTTGAACTCGTCCTTAACTTTCATTCTTGTTTTCTTTAATGACTTACTACTGTTGAGAACACTAGCAAAAGCATCTAACCATCCTTGCATAGTTTCTTTAGGTACTCTGCCATAGTCTAGCTGTACTTCCTGCTTAGTATATTCAAACACAAAGTAGTCATTAAAATCTAATAAGATTTCTACTTCACCGTATCCCTTAGTGTTAACGTATCCCATCCTCATACCACCGTGATGTCCTCCATCAACAGTTGGTATCTCGTAACCCTGTTCATTTAACATTTTAGTTACACCAGTATTGAATGGTCGTCTTACTGCATCCTCTGGTATGAACCCTATACTATCTGAAGGATCTATTTCTTTTAAAGACACGCAACTTTCTAATATATTGCACGACACAAGTAAATCATACACAACTTTACTACCTTTAGAACTTATAACTTCTTTCATGTAATTGATTCTCCTATCAAATCATCAAAAGTTTGTAGATAATATTCTTTCTCATCATGTTGAGCATTCCTATATTTAAATAGATTAGCTTTATGACTATGACCTTCTATATCACAAGGCGCTCCTTCAATAGCAAGTTTTCCATTTGCTTTTTCAGAAGCTATGTTCATTTCACTAATCCTATTCCTAGCTGAATGTCCTGTCTCAAGAATTATTGATTGAATACAATGCCATCTACCATCAGATAGTATTTGTTTTATAATTTCTTTATGACTCACTTGCTCTTTGCAGCTTTTAGTTTAGTAATTAAATCAGATGCAGTACCTTTGTTAAGCTCTCCGCTTTCAATCATCTTCTTAGCTTCTGTTGCTTCTTTATCAGCACCTGCATCAATACATTCAGGTATGAGTGTGTTCACAATGAAATTCATTTGAGCTTCACTCACCTCTTCTTGCATCCATTTTCCTTCTGGTATATCTACCACTTCTTCCTCCTTTTGTCCTACAACTAACACATCTTTTGTGTTAGATTTTTCTATCTTCTCTGCTTCAAGTCCTGCATCAGATAAAGAACTTAGGTTCTTATCACTAGCAGTATTGATTAAAGAATCTTTATTCTTTTCAAAGAAATCTGCTATCTTATCTAATAGTTTATCAAACTCAGCATCAGTATAAGTTTCAATACTTGCATCTTTCTTTAACATTCTTTTCTTTCCATAGTCTACAAGTTTTCTGATGATTATTTTTTCTTCATCACTACCTTCTTGTACTCCTGGTTCAAATAAAAGAGTATGTCTTATGTATTGGATTACATCTTTACTCCTCTTCATAGGATCTAAATCTGGGGAAGCATTTTGTGTCTGCTCTGTAACTTGTACAGATTTAGTTTCCTGCTTCCCCGACTTAGCTTGCTTACCATTAGAGGAGGAACTAGACGAGTCAAACCATGCGGTTTCTTCACCTGTCCATAGATGCAAACCTATTCCAAATCTCATTGCGCATCTTTTAATAGCATCTGAAAAAGTTAGCTTTAGTAATTGTGATTCAGTTCCAAAATTATTTTTATCATTACGATCTACATCACCAACTTCATCATGATAACCTAATCCTTGTATCGTCATACGACACACGGCACCTTCTACTTCTCCTTCTTTGTTTCTTATTATCTCTTTTAATTCAAAGGTCCACCGACCAGGTACTACTTCATTTAATCTTTTAGTAATTATATGATGGGGAACAAAATCCCCAAACTTTCCTTTAGGTGCTTTCTCTATTTCTTTATTAGTAAAAGGTTTCGTTAATTCCTTATACGTTTTCTCATCCATTACTTCTGCTACTGTCATTCGTCCTCCTCATGTGTATCTAGTCTCATTGGATCGTCATCATAAGACTGTATAATTTTGTCATTCATTTCGTAATGACACCATACCGTAGTCTTAGGTCTAACGTTATATTGAATACATAAATCTTTTATACTCTCTTCTTTATGCATCCAGATTGTATCAAATATTTTTTCACACTCTTCTATAGAGCCAGCAGTTATAACGTAATCTCTTACGCTAGTATCTGTAAACATAATTGATACTCGTTTTTCTTTCATATTATAATTTTATACATTTTTTAAAAAAAATCAAGATTATTGTAAATTATGTGTTATAATTTTTATATCGAAACAAATAGATGTACCTCCGTACCTCAATATGAATCGATAAAAACTAAAGAGGTCTAGCAATAGACCTCTTTTTTTATGGTACTTCAATCATTTTCCTGTAACGTGTATGCATCTGTGTAGTTCTTCTGTAAACTCTTCACCACAATCTTCACAATCAAAAAGATAATCGTATGTGTCCGTCATTCCTCTTCGTTAGATGCTTCTACTATCTCAACTTCCATAGGTATATGCATAGGAGCATCTTCAAACTCTATGTCTTTATACTCTCCGTGTCTTAATATAATTTTTATCTTCACTCTTCTTCACCTATTTTTACTTCAGGTGTATCACCTTTCTCTTTATTAAATTTTTTTAAAGCAAGACTCATATTCATATTCCATTGCTCAACAAATATATGGCACAACTCACTTACTTTTTCTTTGTTTTGTTTAGACATATTGATTGATGGCTCTGCTCTCTGTCCACCTAGAGCATTGTGTAATTGTAATGCCCAATGCTTTAACTCATTCTTATCAGCAAACATATTGTCAGACAATTTCTGCATTTGAATATCCCCTTTCTGTTCCTTCTATAGACATAGTAAATATACCTTGTTGTGTTTGTTTACCTGTCTGATTTTTAAACCAAGTTGATTCATCTAAAGATGGAACTTGAAACCAGTTACGAGGATCTGTCTTGTGTATGTAATGATGGTAATGACCACTCACTAAAATTTTTGAGTCGCCTGGATGTTGCCATCCAAATGCCTGGTCCTTCCACCACTTCATTACTTTTACTTCAGGTGTACCACCCCCCATACCAATAGCATGACCATGAGTAAATGAGCAAACGGTACCACAAATATTAAATGTTAAATGTGGATCGTCTGGAATAATAAACTTAACGTGTTGATAGGTTTTATTTTGTGCAAAGATTTCTCCAAGCTGTTCAAAGACTTCAAGGTCTGCATTGTCCATCTCTCCTGTTGGTGCTACACCTTTAGATATTCTTTTAGCTCCATGATTACCTGGAACTGCACCTACTACAACTAAAGGAAAGTCTTTACTCCATTCAACTATTGCTTTAGCTATTAGTTTACGTGCTACTTTTATCTGAGATCTGTTATCAAGTTCAACTGAAAAGGTTTGGTCTGGATAAAACCCAACGCACCCTTCTACTATATCACCTAATCCTACGATAGTTAGTTGATCAAACTGCATACCTGCTTTTTGTAAGAACTCATAACGTTCTTTAACCTTATCTATCTTATCTAGGAATCTTTCAATGATAGCTTCAGTACCTCCACCATCACGTTTACCTAATTGTAAATCAGATATAGCAACAAAAAAAGATCTCTTTGGATCTTTCATTTTTGGTTTAGGTTTTCTTTTATGTGATTGTATCCACTTCAACAATCTCTCATAGTCTTTATCAGTTATAGCTATATCATTTGCTATTACTGTAGCTCGGTAATACCACGCTTGTTGTATATTACCTCCACCCATATTCATATCCCATGTTCTTACTTGTAAAGTATTATCAAGTATCATGTAATTATCTGGATTGAAACCCCACTCTTCTAATAGATCCGAAAACTCTGGACTAGAATTTGTAGTAGGTCTTGATGTTATAGTTCCTTTTTTCTTTGAATGATTAAAGGAGACACCAGGTTCCCACCCCTGCGGATGTGCGGGAATGGGAGATTTCTGGTTATGCGATACGTCCTGTTGACTCTCCATAAGTTTATCTAACTCACTTTGAGTTTTCTTTTTGCTCATCTTTTATGAACCACCTCTCTCTAAGATAACAAGTATCTAATTACTTATTTGTTTTTTAGCGTATGTCTTGACTACTGCCAATGCTGCGCCACCTCCTGCTAATGCCGCTAGCTGAATTACTTCAGCGTCAACACCAACTAGAGGAGCAACTGTTAATGCACCAATGAACGCTTCAATGAATGTCCATGCAGTTCGCTCGATCATATCTTTGAGATCTTCACTCAATTTATACTCCCATGCGTCATTCCAAGGAGTCCACCATAAGTCCTTCTTGAACTTACCTTCTTGATTTCTTGCTCTTTTGAATTTTGTAAACATATTCATACCTAAATTATACTACAATGGTAAGACATTTCTAGGTTTTATATGCAGAAATCTGTTTTTTATTGTAATGATTACATTGCTTATTAACACATACATAATTACCTCTTCTTACTTCAAGAGGTATCGAGCAACCTGGACAAGATACTTTCGTAAAGTTCCTTAGTAGCGTGTCTTTTTTCTTTTAGAAGAATATCTTTTCTTCTTTTTACCTGGTTTGTTAGGCATTAATTCCACCACCCCTTTCTAGGTTCATAAACTTTTGTAACTTTTCTTTCTGGTTTAGTTGCTTTTCTTTTAAATACTGTAAAAGGATTTGCCTTTGTATCATAATCTACATACTGTATAGTAACCTTTTCTCCTTTAAGTAAAGCGTCTCTAATGTGTGGATAGGTAGTCATGTAGTTAGATCCAGAACTTCCAACCCATCCTTTAGGTTTCACAATGTTACTCTCTTGTGAATTTCCAATTATTAAACAACCCATAGTTGCCGACTCGTCATTCCCCTTGTGTATTAAGATCCACTCAAATCCAGGTACATCTTTAATCCACAACATCCCTTTATGGAAATCACTACCGTATGATTTAAGATACCTTGCTGAGAAACCACCTTCCTCACGTAATACAACTGGATATGTACCTGCTGGTATCCTTGTCTCTCCTCTTATCTTCTCATCCCTATGTTCATCTTCTATAGTGTATGCTAAAAACTTTTTATTATAAGGATCTGTTACGTCCATTAATATTCCAGATGTACTATCTGGTTCTGAACTAAATCTTAGTACTTGTAACTTCATACTTTCTCCTATCTGTGTCCGTACTTGCTGTTACAAATTGTAACATAAGTACCTTTATTATTTTGTATTGTTCTACAACAAGATGATTTTATTTCATCATCAATATCATCTAACAAAGGTGTATCAAACCACATTATTTGCTTACTTTCTTTACTTCTGTTTTCTTTTCTTTAGACCTAAAGTTCATTGTTAGTAACCATATTACTAATGTAACAACGGTGGCTAATCCTGTAACTTGCTGGGCGCTCCCAGTCAGAGTCAAGGTAGCTATAATTAAACCCACTAAAGTCCAACTAAGGTTTAAAGTTTCCTTAATTATTTCAACAAACCAGTTCCATATCTTTTTAAACATTATGATTTCCTTAATATAAACGCTGCCATGCTAGCTATCCTAGTAATAATAACTGGTATTACTACCTCCTGGCTTTTTCTTTTCTGATCTTGTGTCATATCTTTACCTATATCTGATAATACCACATCACTAAAGTCGACATCCACCAAAGTACCAATAGGATCTTGTATAAATTGTTCTACTTGTACTTCTGTAACAACATCAGCAAGTGTGTAGTTCTCTACATCTTTATTTTCTACTGCTCTTTCAACGTATTCTTCTACTGCTTCAGCTACTACTTCATCATCCTTAACAGCTTCGGCAATAATCTCAACATCTTCTGCTTCTACTTGTAATACTTCTGCAACAACTTCAACTTGTTCTTCAGTAAGTTCTTCAACATTATCAATAGCTTCTTCTACTACAGCTTGTACTACTTCTTGTACTTCTTCAGTTGCAACGGCTAGATTCTGAACACCTATATCATTAACTTCTTCTATGACTTCGATAACTTCTTCGGTTTCAAGCTCTTGTACATACTCTTGTATTGCTTCTTCTTTAGCTTCTTCATATTCAACTAGCTCCTCTTCTGTGTATTCTTCTAACTCTTCTTCAGTTACTTCGTCTATTTCAATAACTATTATTTCTTCAATTACTTCAGTTAACTCTTCAACCTCTTCTTCAACCATCTCTTCAGAAAGAACTTCTTCTCCATCCTCTGTATCGAATATATCAAGTACTTCGAATACAGTTTCTTCAATAGGTTCTTCATCCTCCAATATCTCAACGACATCTTCAAATATTTCTTCTGCAATTTCATCTTCAATAAGCTCATCTTGTACACTTTCTAAATCTTTTAATACATCCTCTGGATCTGGAGGAAATATATCATTAGCTATTAATACATCTATTAAGTCTATATCCTCTTCAATTATAATTACTTCAGTTTCAAATACTTCTATATCATCTATGTATTCTTCAATCTCAAGG
>TARA_R100000655_G_scaffold109847_1_pt1 | contig 15651 bp, 14 predicted proteins | sample TARA_R100000655 | Tara Oceans TARA_R100000655 (sample SAMEA2622497) | marine metagenome | biome: marine biome (ENVO:00000447); feature: deep chlorophyll maximum layer (ENVO:xxxxxxxx); material: "saline water (ENVO:00002010), including plankton (ENVO:xxxxxxxx)" | depth 90 m
TGACCTGCTTGCAATATTGAGGTTGGTATAAAGAAATTTTGTAAACGAATTACCTATCATCTACAGGGATGACCTTAATACGTACTAAAGCTTAGTTTAATATATTTGGTTTGTTAAACCACCGAAATCCTAACTTTCTTCGTCTTAAGCTTTTTGTTGTCGATGAGTTTGAGAACCTGATCTACTTTATCAGCTTTAACCGCTGCAAATGCCGATTCCTGTTTTAGTTCAATATCGCCCAATTCACCTTTTTTGAGTTTTCCTTCTTTAAAGAAAAAACCGGCGATATCTCCTTTGGAAATTTTGTCTCTACGTCCGCCCGAGATATAAAGCGTTTTCCATTCGGTCTTTGTTGGTGGATTGGAGATCGATAACTCTTCAACTCCATCCGGTTGAATGAAGTCAGGAAGATCTTCATCGCTCCATTTTAAAACATAGGCAACGCCATCGCTGTGCATTCTGGCCGTTCTACCATTTCTGTGAGTGAATTCCTCAGCTTTGAGTGGAAGATGGTAATGAATGATGAAATCCATTTCAGGAACATCAATTCCACGAGCAGCCAGATCAGTAGCGATCAATAACCTATGCGTTCCATTTCTGAATTTGATCAACGCATTTTCACGATCGTTTTGTTCAAGCCCGCCATAAAAAGAACCATGCGGAATTTTATGATGATTTAAAAAATCACTTACTCTTTGAATGGAATCTTTGAAATTACAGAAAACAAGTCCCCGTTTATCGCCAAGCTGATTCAGCAAAGCAACCAATGTATCCAGTTTATCCTTTTCGGGAGAGATTACCGTTTTTATAGTAAGATCAGGTTTATCTATATCAAGAAAATTGACAACTTCTTCATCTTTCAACCCTACAAAATCGGGAATTTCAATTCCTTTGGTAGCAGAGGTAAGGATGTTCTTTTTCACGTTAGGTAAGGCGTCAATGATCTCTGTCATATCAGCTTCAAAACCGATCTCTAACGACTTATCGAACTCATCGAGTATCAACGACTTGATATCCGTTACTTCAAAAGTCTCGCGGCGTAAATGATCAGCGATTCTACCCGGTGTCCCGATCAAAATAGCAGGAGGGGTTTCCAGTTCGGATCTGTCTTTGGAAAAAGATTGTCCCCCATAAAAAGCGTTGATCTTAAAACCTGTTCCCATTTCGCGAGCTACTTGTTCGATCTGAATAGCAAGTTCTCTAGAAGGAACAAGGATCAATGCTTGAATCTGTTCACATTCCGAATCTAATTCTTCAATTATCGGCAATAAGAAAGCGAGTGTTTTACCCGTACCCGTTGGGGAAAGGAGAACCACATTAGCATTTGTATGAATAGCGAACTTCGCTGTTTTCTGCATTTCATTGAGTTCTTTAATACTCAGTTTATCCAGAATAGCACGTTGATTTTTTATAGAAGATGACATGCCTGTAAACTACGGTTTTTAAGGACAGGAAATGAGAGTAAAACTGAGATTCTGTTTTACGTGAATAATTTAAAATGTGCGTGCCATCAGTTTTAAATTTTTCGGCTTAGTTCTTTAAGCATCAATAGACCCTGATCATAAGTATCAATTTGTTTTCTAATCTGATAGAGCCGGGCAAAAATGTAAGCCTCCATCGTTTTATCGGATAAAAAATATTCAAGATCAAAAGAAATAGGAGATCTTTGGTCATCTTTATAGAGAGGAACAAACATATCATTTGTATTGCCTTTTCCCCAAATATGACTGTAATTTTCAAATACAAAAGTCTCATATTGATGTATAAACCGATTAGATATCTCTTCTCTTTCTTGAATTGCCTCTGTTGATAGATAATATTTGGATATAGAGTTTTGAATATCTGAATTAAGTGCATCTAAACTTCCGGAAGAAATTAATAGATCAATACCATTGGTTCGGGGTTTAAAATTAAACTCCAAAAGTAATTGTGCAATATTGCCGGCAATTGAATCATTAGGTTCGGTTTTTAATTGAATAATGTCCGACATGTTCAAGGCCATACGTTCTCTGTTATAGGCATTATGTATGAGATCTTGAAGTTGTTCTTTATCATCTTCGAGATTTTGTTTTAGTATTTTTAAATGATACTGAGCAGTTTGTGTTTGATTGTTTTTCTCATTCCAGTTATTTACTTGCAGAGCGAGTAAGATCCCAATCATCACCAAAGCAATTTCTCCAATCGCATATAAGATATAAGTACGAACTTTATTCTGTTCCATAAGTTTTTTTCGTATTTGTCTAAAAAATCTCAGCATTTATTCAAGCTCCATCTCAAGTATATTAATCAAGGATCTTTGCTCATCTATTAAGCTTTGTATGTACTCATTGTAAAGTCCCTCTGTTTCGAGTTTAAAAGAGACCATATTCCACAGCTCGAGGTCTTCGTTGAACTGAGTATAATCGATGAGAGGTCCTCCCGGTATAAGTAAGTTTTGATATCTTTCCAGAGCAACAGCCTGATAATTGAATGACTTTATAATGTAAGGTTCGATTGTATTCAGATATTGCTCCACAATATATGTGTCTATGGAATTGGTGAATTCAATAACCGAATTAAGCTCAAAAAACTTCTGCTTTAGCTCAGTATTTTGGACTTTCGAGAGATATCCGCTGTTTTTAAATTCGTTTAATACCGGATACGATATATTCAAACTCCAAGCAGTAGATAGGGCACCTAGCGTATTTCGGAGTTGTTTTAATGAATCCGGGTCTGCCGAGTTGAGTAAGTATAGTGTTCTTTTATTCAGGTCAATGACTTGTTGATTTTTTATTAAGAAATTTTGTTTTACAGGAACATCAGTTTCTATTTCCTCGATGATTCTTTCATAATAATTCTGCAACTGTGCCTGCTCTATTCTGTTTTGATTCCAATTATTCACTTGAAGGGCAAGCAAAATCCCTATCATAACAAGTGCAATTTCTCCGATAGCATAGAGGAGGTAGGTACGGACTTTATTCTGTTCCATAAGCGTTTTTCGTATTTGGCGGAAGAAGCGTAGCATTTGGATTATTTTAATTCATATTCCTTTCGCAATAGTTGAATGATCTTTGTTGCCATTTGTTTAGCATTAGGGAATTCATTTTCAGCTCTGATTCTTATTCCAAAGCTTAAAGGGATGGCATGATTAACGGCAATTTTAAGTTCATTCAGGTTATCCGTTAAAAGCTCCAGATCATTACTCCTGTATTTTTGATAATGCTCAAGAGTATTGAAATCAGGTATTCCATCTACCGGCATATTATACCAATTAGGTAATAAATTGGCCGATTGAGGGTAATTGAAGTCGATGACTTTCCGAATTGAACTACCAAATATTTTTGCCGATTCATCATCATAGGTCAGGTCTTTATCCAGATGATACGTTAAAGCTTCATAGCGATTCAGCAGGCTAAGAAGGCTGTCGTTCTCTACATAGCGAAGAGCACCGGAGTTCTTTAATTCTTCAAAAGTAGAGCGACTCCAGGCAATAGCTCTGTAAGAGTTTCGGCTGGATAGCAAATAAACATCAATATTAATAGCTTCATTTATGTTTTGTAAGTTTCTGCTGTAGGTAATCAAGCTGTCAAGTAACAAATAAGCAGCCTTTGTTTGACGAATACCTATATCCAACGCAGTAATATCATTTTCCAGATCATGTATCATAGCGCTTGCAAAGGAGTCTAATTCTCTAGATAATTTTCTTTGCTCGTTCCAATTATTTACTTGCAGAGCTAACAAGATTCCGATCATGACTAAAACTATCTCTCCTAAAGCATAGAGTAGATATTTGCTGAACTTGCTTTCAGAAAGGAGAGCCTGACGTACCCGTCGAAAAAACTTAAACATATCCCAAAACCCCGTAGTTATTAACAGAGGAAATTGGTTAAAACGGAGCTTATTTCAAAATTCTAAAAATCTTTGATGAACAAGCTTACTCGTGCTTACTTTTCAGTTCATCCATACGTTTTCTGTTTTTTCGTTTCTGGAGGTAGGGAATGAAGAACATATAGATTCCTGTGATCCAGAGAATGGTGACAATTATACCGGAAGGAAGGAAGATCCAAAGCTTGGCTGAGTCATGAAACCAGGAACCATCATGAAGAGCTTCAATAATTCCTGAACGACGAAATTCAACTTGTAACACTTCTCCGGTTTTAGTGTCGATCTGAATTTCCCAGTTATTTATTCCGCGAACTTTAACTATACCTTTATCCGGGCGGACATCCAACCGGTCAACGTCAGACCATTTTGTTATACCTGCTTTTTCGATGGTTGAAGATATTGCAATAATTTCATCGAAAGTAATTTCAAGGTCTTTGGAAACTCCTTCCATTGTGGGAGGCTGAATCCATGCGAATTCCTTTTTAACCTGAAGAAAAAGTCCTGTAATTAATACAATAAGAAAAGGAATGGCTATTATTATAGCTCCCCATCTGTGAATCTTTCGATTATCCCGACGTGCGTGCCAACTCATATAAAAAATCTGTCATTTGAAGGTCTAATATTTAACACCAGGTTGCGTGATTTCGAAATTCTCATTGTCTTTGGCGGTTTGTACCATATTTTCAACGTCTTTAAGCAGTTGTTTAGCGTCATAAACTATTCCGTCTTTTATAGTATATACTACGCCTCCATGACGTTTCACATTGTTTTCATTATCAACAAAGATGGCGCCTGTACCATAAAGCACTTTTAAATTAGCCATTGGATTCGCATCAACAATAAGCATATCGGCAAGTTTACCAACTTCAATGGTCCCTAATTCATCATCCATTCCCAGAACTTCAGCAGCCTTTAACGAAGCTGATTGAAAGATCTCAAGTGGATGGAAGCCGGCTTCTCGCATCATTTCCATCTCTTGTATATAAGCAAAACCGTAGAGCTTATAAATGTAGCCTGCATCCGATCCTAAAGTTACACGACCTCCACGATTTTTATATTCATTCACGAATTCCATCCACAAACGGAAGTTGTTTTTCCATTCAACTTCTTGTTCTGTTCCCCAATCCAACCAATAAGATCCATGAGAGATTCTACTGGGTGCGTAGAATTTCCAGAGAGATGGGAGAGTGTATTTCTCGTGCCACTCGGCTCTTCGCTGAGCCATTAAATCACGACTTGCCTCGTAAATAGTCATGGTCGGGTTAAGAGTAAAATCCAATTCAAGTAACTCATCCATTACTGCATTCCATTTTTCGGAATAAGGCTCGGCTGCTTGTTTCCAAAGCTTTCCTGCTTCTTCAAAACGGTGTTGTTCGTTATTATAATTGTAATCTAATGGGTAATCCTGAATGATACGATCTTGGAAAAGAGCTTCGGGCAAACCATACCAGTGTGTCATGCTTGTTAATCCCAGACGGGCAGAAGTGAGTACATTATTATAAACCACTCTGGTTTGTGCATGATGAGTCATTGTTTCAAGGCCAAGTTTATTGGCTTCATCAATAGCAGCGGCATACACCTTCGGTGATGCGCCGAAAAATTTAATTCCATCGGCTCCTGCTTTGTTGATCATTTGAACCCAATCGCGAGCCTGCTTTTCATTGATGATTTGTTCTGAAGCTCCTTGTCCAAACGAAATATAAGCTGAGATTCTGGGAGCAGTAATTTCATTCTTTTCACTTCTGGCTTTGTGACGAAGTGTCCAGTCCATTCCATTTCCGGAGCCCGGCTCTCTGATAGTTGTAATGCCATGTGCCATCCAAAGTTTATATACATATTCCGGAGTAGTTCCCTGAGCACCGCCACCTGTATGTGCATGCATGTCAATGAAACCGGGAAGTAAGTACATTCCTGTGGCATCAATAACTTTGTCGTTTGCTCCGGCTTTTGGACGTCTGTTTTCATTAATTGGTAAACCCGGATATCCAACAGTTTGTATGCGAGCTATTCGGTTTCCTTCAACTACAATATCTACCGGTCCGGTGGCTGGCGATCCGGTACCATCAATCAAGTTTACTCCCAGAATAATCAGTCGGTCATAAGGTCCTTCACCTTCTGATCTGTTTGGGGCATCACTCATCTGAGCATATAAAGGCGAAGCAATAAGAACAAGCAGAATCAGCTGAAATATTTTTTTCATTTCTAAATAGTTAGTTATTGGAACTTAGATCTGAGTTGAAGCAGAAATCGAATTTAAATCTAAGTAAAAGGTAGGATAGCTATAGTAAAAGTTGGTTACAGAAGTAAAGCTCCTTCATGTTTCAATAGCCATTCCTTCCGTTCCATTCCACCGGCATAACCTACAAGTTTGTTATCAGAGCCAATTACACGATGGCATGGAATTACTACTGCTATGGGATTTTTTCCATTTGCTGCACCTACTGCTTGGGAAAAGTTCTTATCACCAAGGTGTGAGGCGATCTTTCCATAAGAGGTTGTAGTTCCATGAGGAATATTATTTAACTGAACCCATACTTTTTGTTCAAAATCTGTTCCATCAGGTAATAGTGTAAGATCAAACCGATCTCTTTTACCTTCAAAATATTCTTTAAGCTGAGTTTTAGCAGATTCAGTGTGTATGTCGGGGTCTTCCGGTCCGTCGAAATCCATAAATTTAACGGATGTAATTCCACCTCCGTTTGAGAGAATTCTAAGGAAGCCGATTGGAGTTTCTAAATAGCTTACAAAAGTCATGGTTATTAATTGAAAATGTTGACGGTTCCTGAACGGTCAAAACTATAGTAAGAGGGCTCAAAGAATGGAAGTGTAGCACTAACGTTTGAATTTCCTGAAAGTGAATATTCAAGAGGTTGATCACTTTTTATTAAGTTGTATGCACTTCTTCCAAGTTGAATAAAGTTTAGAGAAACAGGAACAGAAATGATGCCTGAACTCTTTTCATCAATTTGAATTAGGTTGTTGGATTTTCCAGAAATGGATTCAAGCCCGTTGATCGTAATATTGTATTCCATATCAGACAAAGAAACACCAAAGGCATTTGGATTGTCAATATTGAGGATCAATTCAAGATCGGCGCTGGCAAAGGAAATGTCTTTAACAGATAATCGGGAAGCAGATATCTTAGGAGCCTTTATCACCGGGAACGTTCCTGATCTTTGTAACGGCACCTCAGTAAATCCCAAAAAAGGAAGTTCAATACCTATTGTAGATTTCAATTCGTAACCGTTTTCATCTTTATCTTTTATATCTGAGAATGTTTCGAATAATTCTGAGTAAGTAAATCGAACAGGAATTTGAATAATACTTTTAGCAGAAGATGATATTTGAGAGTTCAGAGATTGAGAGCCGCTCACAAAGGTATTGTCCGAAATCAGAAAGTCGTAATCATAAGAAGCTACTTCTATAGCTACATTATTAGGGTTGTCTACTTCTATATCAAAAGTAAGTTCAAGATCGCGCAGCGATGCATCAGAAATAGAAACTTTAGTTACAGAAAGTTCAGGTTTTCGGATTGAAGCCAAATCTTTTAATGCAGAACAACTAGGTAATATTATTGCGAATAGAGCAAAAAGAAGAGGATATTTAAAGTATTTCATATGTTGAAATTACACTCTTTTAATAAAGAAAAAAATTTTCAAAAAATTTTGTAACAAACTGTGACTTAGGTTCTCTTGTACTCGCTTAAGGGGAACAGATTTGCGAATGAAACCCGCTTGTCTACATCACGACCCTTTTTTGAAACCTAGATACATAGCCTCGATTGTGAAACATCGAGGCTTTTTTAGTTTCAGAAATAAATTCTATAGAGTACAGTGAAATTTCTTCCTGGTTCAGGTCTCAGATCTTTGATTCTGGATAAATGATTGTAATATTCCTCGTTTAAAAGGTTGTTTACATTTACAGAAATCGTATGAAGTAACTTTTCTCCATTAATTCTATACTGAGCGAAAAGATCAGTTAAAAAATAAGAATCTGTAGGGTTTTCAAATTCTCCCGTTCTATCTTGTCTAGCTGCATACTTGAACCTGGTTCCAATTTCTAAACCGTCTTTAGCATATTTAATTGATGATTGCGCCTTAAACGGAGGTATTTGTGGCAAAGGTCTCGTTCCTTTGTTGTTACCATTTTGATCGGTTGTATCTTGCTTACCAATGGTATAGCTGGCTGAAACATCAAAGACAATTGTATTTGTTAGTTGAAACTCAGCTGAACTCTCAACACCATATAACTCTGCTTCTGTACCTACAAATTGATAATTCAAAAGATCAGCTCTTTGGATATTGGTTTTACCTGTATTTCTGGCATAAAGATAATTGTCGAAACCATTATGGAAGAGTGCGGCGCTAGTATTAATTTTGTTACTTTGAAATCCTATAAATATTTCTTTTGCCCAAGCTCTTTCCGGATCAAGATCAGGGTTGCCAATCTCAAAAGAATAGGAAGCCAAATGTGGTCCTTCAGAATATAGCTCTTCTAATGATGGAGCTCTGAATGATCTGAGAATAGTTGATCCGATTGAAAAACCACCTCCGAGATCGTATATCGCTGATATAGATCCTGAAAGTGCAGAGAAACTTCTGTTCTTATAAAAAGTGGAATCTATAGAACCAGATCTAGCACCGATGCCGTAGAACAGTCCTCGTTCATTTGTGGATGCATGGGAATAATCTAATCGAGCACCAACTTCTAGATGAAGTTCGCTAATATCCGTTTCTTCAATAATGTAAGCGCCTAGTTCAAAATTATTGGATGGAGGAGTTCCTGTACCATCAACCGTGTAATCTTCAAACTCACCTGAAATACCAAAAGAACCGCTATTTAAAAAGCCAAATTTGTTGTGTTTTGCTCTGAGGTTAAAATTTGTGGTAAGTAGATCAAATTCGGTTCCAACAACCGGTTCACCTTCACTGTTTTCCCCTTCGATTTCTTTGTGATTGTAGTCTTTAAAAGAAATATCCATCTCGATCAACTTCAAAAGATCATTGTTCAAAAGGATCTCTGAGCGAGCATCGTACTGATATTTTCTGAGCTCAATATCAACACCATTAGGGTGACCGTTAGGATCTGGAGGTATTCCGTAGTTACTGAAGTAGAGACTTGTTGATATTCCCGCGTACCCCCAAGGTCGAATCCAGCTAACTCCGATAGCATCATTAGTGGTTTCGTAATAGGAATTTCCAATTTCGCCGCGGGGGGTTTCTGTATTTAAACCATAACGACCATTAATATCAGCTTGTACTGCAAAAGAACTCACCGGAAATGCAATGTTAAGTGCCGATGAAAGTCCTGAATTAACAGTTTGTCCGTTTATAGAAAGAGTTCCTGTTAGATGAGAAGGCAGAGTAGTCTGAACTTGATTCTTTACTACATTAATAACTCCACCAATAGCATTTGAACCATAGGCCAAGGCTGCAGGTCCACGTGCAATTTCGATTTCAGTAGCTGAAACGGGATCAATAGTTACCGAATGATCAGCTGACTGAGATGATACATCCCCTGAATTGATGCCGTCCTGTAAGATCATAACTCGTTCGTCTCCTAAACCCCGAATTACAGGTCTGCCCGGAGCTGCTCCGTTAGAACGTTGATCAAAACCGGGTAAGTTGGAAAGAGTTTCAGAAAGGGTGGAGCCGAGGTTTCTTCTCAGGTCTGAGCCAAAAATATTTTTTGAAGCGTGTTCTAATCCTGAACCTGTAAGTTCATTTCCTTTTCCCACAACCTCAATTGCTTCTGAGCTTAATACAGAAATATTTAATCTGATGTCAAGCTTTAGATTTTCTGACAAAAGTTCTATCGCCTTTGATTGTGTTCTGTATCCGATTCTGTGAGTTGTAAGAGTATATGTACCTGAAGGAATATTTTTGATCTCGAACTCACCATCAATATTCGAAACTGCAGTTCGATTTAATTCCTCAAGATGAATGTATGCAAAAGGTATAGTCTCATTGGTCTCGTTATCATAAATACTTCCCGAAACTGAAAAAGATGAGCTCTGTCCAAATGATAATGTTGTTATCATCAATAGGAACAGAGCTGTAAATATAGAAATATATCTCATCTAGTTAGAAGAAGAAGTCACTGAAATTGGGAGATCAACTGTAACAAATTCTGCAGCACCTTGGTGATTCATTGTAAGTCTGAAAGTTGAAGAGCCTTCCGCAGTCCCAGTTACATCAAAACTAAAGGGTGCGGTATCAGAATTAATATTTCCAAAAGTAGCAATGCTTGTTGCTCCTGAGAAAGTAATAGTATGTTCATCAGGTTCTGGAGTAAATTCATCAAGATCTTCATCTAAGAAAACCACAGTGTAGGAATTAGTATTTCCGTTGGTGACAGATAAGCTACCGGTAGTAGTGCTGTTTGATTGGTGTGCAATATATTCTAAAACACCTTGACCATTCGATTTAATTCTTACACCTACAGGTTCTTGTTCGTGATCGTCATCATGGTCTGAATCGGTTGAATTATCACAGGCTATAAATAAACCTGAGATCAATAGAAGATATAAAGCGGTTTTAGCCGCATAAAAGAATGAATTTTTCATGACTTAAAAAATTTGATTTAATATTAAAGTGTTGCCTGAAGGCTGTGTTCGCAATACTAAATCAAAGAGGGAGGGGAGCGACCTTTCTTTATTGAAATGGAAAGATCTGTAATATTTTCCGAAGAATGTTTTAATAGTAATTCTTGAAAGGGCAACAGAACTTCAAAACTGAAAGTAGTAACGAAGTCATCATCCGTTACTAAAGTAGAAATAGGACAGTAATCCTGTGTTTGAATAAAGTGCGCTTCTTCAGCATGGTCTAAACATTCCAATCCTTCACTATGGTAGTGAACCATAGATACAAAAAGACCTAATACAGCTAAAAAGCCAATCAGGGAGGAATATTTAGAGGAACTGAAAATCATATTTAGCTTTCCGAAGTAGCTTCAGTAACAACAACTGGCACCGGTTGAGAAAAGAACTCGGTTGTTGAGCCTTGTTTCACCAAGATAGAGATCGAATTACCTAAAGATGAAGTATCGGTAGCCGTTAATGTAAATGCAAATGGTGGCAAAGTAGTATTAAAATTAGATGCTGAAATGTTATTTCCCGTCTCGCCGACATTATAAGTATGGTTTGCAAAAGAAGGAGTAAATTCTTCTCCATTTTCATCAATAAACAAAACGGTGAGACGCATATTAGTATCTTCGGTTATCTCAATTTGACCATCAACAGTAGTCCCTGTTTGGGTGACAATTACAGCACTTCCATTTTTAATTTTCATTCCAACAGCAACTTGTTCATCAGAATCACCAGACCCACTGCAAGAAATGAAAAATAGTACCAAAAGAATAGGTATTAGCTTGTACATAGAAAAATTAGTTTCAAAATTAAAAGTTGCTGATGTTACGTTTCACAATAATAGAAATTGCCTTCCATAATTTACAGTTTCGTGAAGTTTAATTCTATGTAAATACTATCTTAAAGTATAATATTACAACTTGATACATTAAAACACTGTTATGGCTGAATTTTTTGAAGTAGCCAAAGATTGGTTTCTTGGTTTAGGGGAACAATATGGAGTAAATCCCATTATTTTTGGTTCTATTTATGTTGGAGCCATTCCTTTTTTTACACTTTCACTTGGCTGGCTTGTTAAAAACTACAGAAAAGGAAAGTCGATCGTTATTCCGGCACTGAGTACTACATTCTTTTTTATATCTGCATATTTATATCTGATCATAGCCGGGAAGAATGTTCCATGGTGGGTGTATGCCGTAGTAGTACTTTTGGTAGCCGGTGGTGCTTATTCAACCTTACAAAAGATCCGGAAAAAAGTTGACGATACGGATGGTAATGCAAACGGAGGCTTTGATTTTGATAGCGTGGTTATTGGCGGGGGATCTGCCGGTTTAACAGCATCAGGTATTTGTGCCAATTTTGGAGCTAAAACTATGATGATAGAACGGTACCGGCTTGGAGGCGACTGTACTTGGACAGGTTGTGTTCCAAGTAAAATCTTACTTAAAGCTGGTAAAGTTGCCCAGCAAATTAGGGAAGCAGGAAAATACGGCCTAATTGACGGAGAACCCGGTATTGACTTTAAAAAAGTAATAGAACACGTTCATAAAATCCGTGATGAAGTATATGAAGATGCTGATCGCCCCGAGATTTATGAAGAAATGGGCATTGAGGTTGTAGAAGGTGATGCATCTTTTATTGATGCTCAAACTATTGAAATAAAATTTAAAGACGGGGAAGTAAGAAAGGTAACTTCTCGATTTTTCTTTATTGCGGCCGGTGGTAGTGCTTTTGTGCCACCAATTGATGGAATTGATTCTGTGAATTATCTCACTAATGACGATTTGTTTGATATAGAGAAATTACCGGAGGAACTTGTAATAATTGGCGGTGGACCTATAGGTACTGAAATGAGCCAGGCATTCAGTAATCTTGGAAGTAAGGTTACGGTAATTGATATGGCTGAAAGTATAATGGTGAACGACGATCCGGAACTGACAGAAATATTGTTTAAAGAACTTAAAAAACAGGGTATACACTACGAATTGGGAGCATCGGTAATATCTGTTTCAGAAGCAGATAATAAAGTAAATGTGCATATAGAAGTAAACGGAACAGAAAAAACAATTTCCGGAGATAAATTATTGATGGCTACCGGAAGAAAACCAAATCTTGATAATCTAGGACTCGATGAAGCAGGAGTTGAGTACACTAAGAAGGGAATTACTATTAATAATTCCTGCAGAACAAATAAAAAGAATATTTACGCGATAGGAGATATTGCAAGTAAATACCAGTTTACGCATATGAGCGAACATATGGCAAAAATAGCTACAACACGCGCCATGTTGAAAATTCCAATGAAAATGGACTTAAAGCATATTACCTGGGCTACTTTTACAACTCCTGAAGTTGCTCATGTAGGAGCTACTGAAAAAGAGTTAAAAGAAAAAGGGGAAAAATTCGAAGTATATCGTTTTCCTTATTCGAAAATAGATCGGGCTATAACAGAAGGGGAAACAACCGGACTTATTAAAATATATGCGAAAAAATTTTCAGGCAAGATCTTAGGAGCGTCTGTAGTAGGTGCTCATGCAGGTGAATTTATTTCAGAATATGCTGTGGCTATGAAAAATGGAGTGTCGTTACGGAACATCGCTGATACAATGCATCCTTATCCAAGTTGGGGGCTAGGCGCACGACGAGCTGCAGATCAGTGGTATATCCGCAATCAAAGTGCAGGAACTGTAAAATGGATAAAGCGCATATTCGGGTATAAAGGTGAAATTCCTGATTATAGCGATCCCAACAGGGTAGTTTAACAGCTTATATCTTTAAAGATGCAGATGGCTCATCAGTTGAACGTATGGCTTTATTGTTAGGCTTATAGATTATTAATTCTGAAGTGTTACTTATTCGGTTATCATGGTCTTTAATACTTAAAGATAGAGTAAGTTCATTCAGCGGTCCAAAATTAAAGCAGCCAGTAGTTTCAGTTCTTCCGTTTACAATTCGCTTACTTTTTTTAATAGGTAATAGCCAAAAACCTGATTCTCCGTTTGGTCCAAATTCCCAGTTCACTTTAATCTTGGAACCTTTGTCTAATCCAAAGGGAGCGAAAAACCCTGAGCCAAATGTAATTTTGTATTCATTTTCTGAGCAGCCTTCAGAGCCTATACTATAACTGATTTCTGATACTGAAGGTTGGCAGTTAACTTGTATTGAATTCTCGAAACAAATAGTTTTGGATTCATTGTAACTATTAAGCTTATCTAGTTCATCATAAAAGGAGTCGTTATTAAAGAATGTTGAATGAGTATTCTGTGATAAAAGTAATGTTCTTATCCCGTTTAAATAAAGAATGAAATCATCTCTATGATTTGCACTTAAGTTTAGTTTTTTTAAAAAATAGTCTTCAAACATCACTTTATTATTGTTAAAGTGATCTTGAACTAATTTAATCGATTCATTTTTGGTAAGCGCTTTCGTTAGTTTGATTTCCTGTGTAGAAACATCCAATAGATTGCTTTTGCTATAATTTCTAGTGCTTAAACCTAAAACGGAGTGAGATTTAAGAATGAGATCACGAGCTAATTTTTGAATTCTTGATTCGGAGGCAATAAGATCAGATTCAATAGTAAGCTCAAATGCTCCGTTATCCACTTCAAAAGAAACACCACTTGTGGAAGTGTGGTAGATTTCTGATTCTAAGTTTCTTCCGGGATATAGTTCGCTGGATCTTTTGCCTTTTCTTACTAAATCTTTAATACTCAATTTAAATGGAAGTTTGGTATTTCCATGAACATTTAAGGAATTTGTGCCGGATATTTTATGATCAAAGCTGGGTTGAGATATACTTGTTTTGACAAAAAAGTTAGAAGCTAGATTTTCTGAAATGCTATTAATTAGAGATAGTGTAGAACGATCTTGAATAAAAGATTTGTTTTTATGGGCTAGATAGTCCAGTCTTTCAACAAGCCTGTTGAAATCAGGATGTTGTTTAAATGTGTCGGTTAATTCAGATGGGGGTCGATCTACAAAGGGAGAAGTTATAGTTGAAAGTAAAGCCAGAGCAGTATTTTCGAAATTAAAGTCATAGGAATTATCTTCTTGCAACGCAGCCAAAAGAGGAAGGTTCTCATCATTTAATGCAAAAACAAGGGTAAAGATTTGGTCCTTGTTTATACGTACTAATGCTTCATTGGCAGGAGTAAAATGAGTAATAGAAGAAAAGCCAAAAATCAAGGTTTGAAGTTCATCAGATATATTTGAACTGTATTGTACATCAATCTCGCTAACTTCTTGATTGATATTTTCATTGCCAGAACTGGTGATGCTTTCACAGTTAATAAACAATAAAAGTAAGAGGAGAGAACCGATCTGATTTTCCATAACAAGCATTATAAAAAATTAATATTAGAATCCCCTAATTAAATTTATCGGTAAAAGTTTCTCCTACTTAAGTTTTCCTTGGCTATTTAAAAAAAAGTGACCTATCGAGATTAAGAAACAAGCTTGTTTTCTTCTATGATAATATGGTGTTCTCCATGATATCCTATATCCATTCCTTCTAACTCAAGCTCCTCTTCAATGCGACCTCCGCTGGTAACCAACGTGCAGACCTTCCATGTAAAGTAAGTTGCTACCCCGGAATAAATTATTGTAACCACTACAGCTTTTGCTTGAATTAATACTTGGGATGGATTTCCGTAAAAGAGTCCTGCTCCTCCGTTTATTTCAGGATTTGCAAAAAAGCCGGTAGCTAAAGCTCCAAAAATTCCAACTAACCCATGAATTCCAAAAGCATCTAAGGTGTCGTCATGATTCATCATGGATTTTAGATGAACAACTCCCCAATAACCTACTAAACCTGATAAAGCCCCTATTGCTAGCGCTCCACTTACATCCACGTATCCTGAAGCGGGTGTTATTCCAACAAGGCCGGATATTGCTCCTGAGGCCATTCCAATTAGCGTAGGTTTTTTAACTATAAACCATTCAATAGCTAACCAGATTAAAGCTCCTGCGCACGCGGCGATATTGGTCACTAATAATGCATTTGCAGCAATTCCGTCAGCCGCAAGTTGACTTCCGCCATTAAAACCAAACCAACCAAACCAAAGGAGGGCAGAGCCAAGAATCATGAATTTAATGGAAGATGGTTTTCGGACTTCTTTTAAGCCATGTTCTTTTCTTTTACCCACTAAGTAAGAAAGTACCAATCCGGCAACACCGGCATTAATATGGATTACAGTTCCGCC
>TARA_R100000655_G_scaffold36239_1_pt1 | contig 15612 bp, 19 predicted proteins | sample TARA_R100000655 | Tara Oceans TARA_R100000655 (sample SAMEA2622497) | marine metagenome | biome: marine biome (ENVO:00000447); feature: deep chlorophyll maximum layer (ENVO:xxxxxxxx); material: "saline water (ENVO:00002010), including plankton (ENVO:xxxxxxxx)" | depth 90 m
TAAAGAAGATGATGTAGAAATATCAAGAACTTTTAGTAGGCATGTGATACATCCTCACATGGATATTTCTAGTGAAGAGGCTGAGGTTCAAGCGGTGGCTAACGCTGTATGGACTGATGATGTAAAAGCTGCTTGGCAAACTTATCAAGATAATTATACTGGCCCTGGAGCTTAATAAATGAGCACAGAGCAAGAAAACAAAGAAGCTATAATTCGTATCGAAGGTGACTTAAAATTAATTCATCAAAAAATAGATACAATAAAAGATAATCATCTTGAACATATGGCTGAAGATATTGACCGACTATCTAAATTTATTTGGGTAGTAGGTGGCACAGTGTTTGCTCAAATGTGTTATCTTATAGTTAGAACTTTAATGTAATATGGCAAAGAAATGGAAATCACATACTGAACATCAAGCAATACATAAAGGTACATCCATAGGCAGGAATCCAATAAAAAGTACTATGAATAAAAAAAAGAAAGCAAGTTTTAAAAAATATAGGGGTCAAGGAAAGAGAAGATAAATATGTCACAAATTCCAAGCGAATCAAAAGCAAAAGGTAAAATAGGTTCTAAACCTATTGATGACTATCTTAGTGAACAGGTTTCTGACCCTAAGATAGCAGCTAAAGCTAAACAAACATATACTAAACAAGCTGTTCAAACTGATGAGTTAATGACAACTCCTACACAAGCTGGAGTTACTTCTGCAGGTCAAAGAACAGTAAGTGGTCCAAGTGCTATTCAAGCTCAAACTGGAACTACAACAGGTGTAGCTGCTCCTAGTGCTTTAGCTCAAAGAACAATGACTGCTGCTACGGTTGGAACTCCAACTGCTGCTACAGCTGCAACTCAAACTGGATTAGGTTCTGCTACTCAAGTAACAGGACAAACTAGAGGAACTGTAACTGGTGCTGCTACGGCTGCTACAGCTAACCCTGTAACAAATGCTATTGCTCAAGCTGCTCAAGGTAATGTTAATCAACAAGCTTTAGCTGCTGCTGTTACTGGACAAAAAGCAACTGTCACTGCTCAAACTGCAAGTCTTCCTGGTAATATTCAAGCTGCTGTTACAAGCAACCCTGCTTCTGTTACTGCGGCAACTGTAAACAATCCTCCTGCTGTTAACGCACAGATAGCTTCAATACCTGCAGATACTCTTGTGTCGGGTCAGATGGAGAAACTATTAAGTGGTATTGAAACTGGAACTATACCTGTATGGGCAAGAGGTGCAGTAGAAGCTGTAGATAAACAATTAGCACAAAGAGGAATGAGTCGTTCTTCTATTGGTAGAGATGCTTTAGTAAATGCAATAATACAAAGTGCTATTCCTATTGCACAAGCAAATGCTACACAGTTACAGCAAGCTGCCATGGTTAATCTTAATAATCAACAACAAGCAGAAGTTCTTACTAAACAACAACAGTTTCAAGCACAATTAACTGGTGCTCAGTTCCAACAACAAGCTGCGATGCAGACTGGACAGAACACACAACAGTTATTAATGGCTAATCTTGGCAATCAACAACAAGCTATTTTAGCTAGTGCTCAACAACAACAAGCAGTAAGATTACAAAACCTTGCAAACAATCAACAAGGTGCTGTAACAAATGCACAACTTCAACAACAAATGGAGTTAGCAGGAATGAGCAATCAACAGTCTGTTGCTCTTGCTAATGCACAAACTATAGCAGGTCTTGATGTTCTTAATTTAAATAACAGACAACAATCTGTTATATCTAATTCTAATTTATTTAGAACTTTTGGTTTACAAAATTTAAGTAACTCTCAACAAGCTGTTATGCAAAATGCAGCTAATCTTGCAGCTCTTGATATGGCTGAGTTAAATAATAGACAACAAGCTCAAGTATTAAATGCACAATCATTTTTAAATCTTGATATGACTAACTTAAGTAATAATCAACAAGCTGCTATACTTACTGCACAACAAAGACAACAAGCTATGTTATCTGACCAGGCTGCTGATAATGCAGCTAGACAATTTAATGCTACTAGTCAGTCACAAACAGACCAGTTTATGGCTAATCTTGCATCTACTATAAGTCAACAAAATGCAGCCCGTGCTGACGCTATGTCACAATTTAATACTACTCAAAAAAATCAAGTAGCACAAATTAACGCTGGTAATACACTTGAAGCAGAAAGACTTGAAGAACAACTTAATACACAGATAGACCAATATAATTCTAATTTAGCTTTTCAAAAAGACCAGTTTAATATTCAAAATTCAATGGCTATAGAACAATCAAATGTTCAGTGGAGAAGGCAAACAAATACAGCAAACACAGCAGGCGTAAACGCAGTTAATCAAGCTAACGCAATGAATGCTTTTAATTTAAGTAATCAAGGTTTATCTTTCTTATGGCAAGAGATGAGAGATGCTGCTAAATGGGAATATGAAGCATCTGAAAATGACCAAGATAGAGATGCTAAATTAGCTATTGCAGCTCTTGGTAATGAAGCAATAGATAATCAAGCAAAATTAGACAAAATGAAAACAATAGCAAATTTTGTAATAGGTCTATTACCAGAATAATGAATGATGTAGAAGCTGCAGTTCATTTAATGTCAACTGCAAAAACTTATAAAGATATATTTAAAGGAGATGTAGAGCACATCTTACAACAAGTTTTACCACCAATAAAACTTAATCAATATAGAGTTTTTAGAAGAGGTGATATACCTTTTGCTTATACTAGTTGGGCTTTTATGAATACAGAGTCAGCTGATAAGTTTAAAAAAACTGGAATAGTAGAAGATGATAGTTGGTGGAATAACGGTAGTCATATATGGCATATGGATACAATATGTAATGATGGAAATATTTTAACATTACATAGATGGACACAAAGAAATCTTGCAGAAAAAGTTGGAGATAAGAAAAAAATAAATTGGATAAGGCTTGGACAAGATAAATTTGGTCAAACAACAGTTAAAAAAATAGGACACGCATTTACAAAAGGAGAAAAAAACTATGGGTTCAATAGTTAAAAAAATAAAAAAGACAGTTAAAAAAGTAATTAAGAAAAACCCTATTTCTAAAATTATAAGTAAAACTGCTAAAAAAATAAAAAGGTTTGGTAGAAAAGTTTGGGAAGGTATTAAAAAAGTAGGCGGTAAAGCTATGAAAGCTTGGGGTAAAATTAGTCAAAAAATAGGACCTATCGGAACTATTGCTTTATCTTTTGCTATGCCTTATTTACTTGGGCCTTTAAGTGGTGCGGCAGGAACTGCATGGAATAATATGGCTACTTGGTTAGGAACTCCAGCAACTGGAGCAGGTAGTGCTTTTGTAAATACATTTAAAAATTTAGGTCTTAATGTAATGAAAGGTACTCAGTTTGTAGGTAGTACATTTAAAGGTATAACTCAAACACTAAGTAAAACTATAGGTTCTTTTGGACAAGGAGATATCGCAGGTGGATTCTCTAATTTATGGAAAGGAGCTGGAGATGTGTTCTCTGGTCGTGCAGGTTTTGGAACAGCAGATATTGCTTCAAAAGCTGTAGTAGATGCAAGTTTAGGATTAAACACTCAAGTTCAACAAGCAACAGGAACATTTTTAAGAGAAGGTGCGAGTGGTGTAGTTCAAACTGGTGGTGTTAATATGCTTAATGCTAATATTGCAAATGCTCAATCTTACAAAATAATAAGTAATGCAATGGCTAGCACAGTATCTGGATACACACCAGAAATGTCTAAGTATGTTAATACACTACAAAAGCAGTATAAACTTGATGCTTTTACTGCACATGAACATGCTATGAAAAATGGTGGTGTTATTAATATAGACCCTACCAATCAAGCAACAACTTATAATTTAGATTTTAATTCTTCTGGAGACTTTAAGTTTCAACAATCAGGTGGTCCGCCTAACGCAGGAGAATATCAATATACTGGAGATGCTAGTAAAATTAGCTTTGGTGAAACAAATCAATATGTAGGTATGAGAGGTAATCAGTATGAAATTAAAGGAGAAACTTACGGTTATGGTGATGCCCCTAAATCTGACAGTTTATTAAATAAAGGTTCTAAAGCTTTATCTGCTATGTTAAATAATGATGATAATCAAGAACTAGAAATTCCTGGTGGAGTTAATCCAAGTTTAGACCCTTATAGTACTTTATATGGCGGAACAAATGTTGCTTCTGCAGGAGGAGGACAATTTTTAACTCAAGCACAACAACAATTTTTTGTTGAACAAGATTTAAATATAGCAAGAGGATAAATGTCTAAAAAGAAAGATTCTAGATTAGCTAAAGCTGGAGTATCTGGTTATAATAAACCAAAAAGAACTCCTAATCATCCTAAAAAATCTCATATTGTTGTAGCAAAAGAAGGTGATAAAATAAAAACTATTCGCTTTGGACAACAAGGTAAGAAAGTAGGGACAGTATCAGGAACAGCAGGTAAACCTAAGAAAGGTGAGTCTGCTAGAATGAAAGCTAAACGTAGGTCTTTTAAAGCTAGACACGGCAAGAATATTAGAAAAGGTAAAATGTCTGCAGCTTACTGGGCTGATAAAGTAAAGTGGTAGTTATGTGTAAAAACTGTGAACATACTTGTCATTGTGATAATAGTGGTCAATGCCCTATTGAAGATTGTAATTGTATAAATTGTGAGTGTAAAGGATAATGAAATTAAGTGAAAACACCGCTATCTCGATGCCAGCTCGTAACCTTATTTCTATTATTGGTGCTTGTATTGTGGGTGCTTGGTTCGGGTTTGGAGTCATTGAGCGACTTAATATTATAGAAACAGAACTTCAGCTTATTAAAAAAGATTTAGAAAAAGCTAATGATTTTATTGATGGAGTTCCTAAAGGTGACATGGTATCTCCACAGATACAAGAACTTTTTATGTTGGTTGAATTTATTTCAAAAAATCAAGATAAACTAAAAAAAATGGTAGAGTCTGAAGTTCCTAATATTAAAAAAAATGACATGACTATACAGTTTCATGAAGAAAGAATAATAGATTTAGAAGAAAAGAATGGTTCGTACTAATGATTGAAATTATATTTGCAATGATGTTAATTAAAGATGGAGACAAAGTTTTAGAGTATGTGCCAACTGCAGGCATGACTGATTGTTTACAACAAAAACGTATAGTGTCTCGTCGAATAGGAGAAGACCAAGAAGGTATCTATGTTCAATGTAAAGAAATAAAAGCAGAGCTAGAAGATGACATGGGTCGTTTAAGAATTTTAAGAATTATAGAATGAAAAATCCAGTAGCTAAAGAATTAAGAACACCTAAATATAAATCTCAAGTTATAAAAAATAAAAAGAAAGACTTAGAAAAAAATAAACAATCTTCTCAAGAAAAACTAGCAGAGTATTGGAGGTTAATTTAATGGCTGCAAAAAAATCAAAAAGTAGAGTAAACGAAGCAGGCAACTATACAAAGCCCGCTTTAAGAAAAAGAATATTTGCCAGGATAAAGGCAGGTAGTAAAGGTGGCAGACCAGGACAATGGTCAGCTCGTAAAGCACAAATGTTAGCAAAAGCTTATAAGAAAGCAGGAGGAGGATACCGTGGCTAAACCAATACCAGAAGGTCCAAAAGGTGCTGGACTAAGAGCACTAAAAGAAAAAGCACCAGAAGTAGCTCAAAGAATGGGTTACAATAAAGGTGGAACTGTAATTAATAAAGCAAGAAAACCATTAAAAGGAATAAAGTAATGCCTCACTATACAACAAGATTAAATAAAATAATTAAAGGTTTAAAGAAAGCTTCTAAGCTACACGCTAGTCAAGCAGCAACTTTAGAAAAAATATTGGAAGACCAGAAACATGTCAAAATCATCAAAAAAAAGAGACCCGAAAGTAGGAACAGGAAAAAAACCAAAGGGTAGTGGTCGTCGTTTATATACTGACGAAAACCCCAAGGATACTGTTAGAATAAAATATGCCACACCTGCTGATGCTAGAGCTACTGTCGCAAAAGTTAGACGAATCAATAAACCATATGCTCGAAAGATACAGATACTTACGGTCATGGAACAAAGAAGCAAGTTTGGTGGCAAACCAGAACAAGCAAGGATTGCAAAAAAAGCAAAGGAAAGTTTAAAGAAGAAACACGATGGCACTAAAAAAAAGTCAAAGAAGTCTTAAGTCTTGGACTAAACAGAAGTGGCGAACTAAGTCAGGTAAAAAATCTTCTGAAACAGGAGAAAGATATTTACCATCTGCCGCTATCAAGGCTTTAACACCTGCAGAATATGCAGCAACATCAAGAGCTAAACGAAAGGGAACTCGAAAGGGGAAACAACATGTTAAGCAGCCAAAGAGAATCGCTAAAAAAACTAGACAATACAGAAGAACAACTTGAGTTTGAATTTGAAAAAATAAAAAGAAAGAAAGAAAAAGAAAGAAAAAGAAAACTTAACTTACCAGATAACCCACTAGATGAATTATTAAAGGACAAAAAATAATGGAAGAAGAACAAAACATACAACCTAATGTACCAGAAAATGTAACTGGTGCTTTTAATTTACGTGACGGAACTCAATCAGACCCATTTAGTTCTCCGACTCCAGGAGAAAGTTTAACTAAAAGTCCTGATGAAAAATTTCCTTGGGAGCAGCCACCGTTACATACAGAGGTAAAAACTTTTATGAAGTCTTTACTTTTTGAATTAATTGAAAAAGAAAATTATATTAATTTATTAGGTTTGTTTATTCAAAAAATTCCTGTGGAAGAAATAACTCAAATTATTTTATACAGAGCTACATCTAGAGGAAAAATTAATAATGATTTAATGCTTCTTTTAATTGAGCCTGTTATGTACTTACTTCTTGCTATTGCTGAACATGCTGAAATAGAACCTGTTATGTATGAAGGAGAAGATTCAGATATAACTGAAATGCCTCAAAGTGCTAAAGATTTATACATGCAGGAATCTAAAAGATTAAATGATGAAGTAAAAACTAAAGTTCCTGATTCTGCAGTAGAACCATCTTTATTAGCAAAAGTTAAAGAATTACCTACTGCCAAAGAAGCAGGTTTGTTAGATAAACCAGAAGAAACTAGTGAGGATTTAGATGAGTGATTTAAAAGATTTAATTATAGATTCAATATACACACTTGGAGTACTAGATGAAGAGAGTCAAAAAGATAAAGAAAACGAAGCTAGAGAAATATTAGCTGAAGAAGGCCCATATTGGAGACAAGAAGCTTTTAATAGATTTGATAGAGATAGTGCTATATATGAAGAAGATATTAAAGCTTATAGAACAAGAGAAAATAAAATAAAAAGTTTAACTTCTAATTATGGTGGAGATGTTGATACTTTAGCATCAGAACTAGCTTCATTAGATGGTTATGATTTATCAACTATCGAAAGTCCATCAACTAGAAACAATATTCTTAACAACTATAAAGCTAATTTTGTAGGTTATGACGCTGATAATAACAAAGTAGATGACATAAACAACGCTGTTCGTGTAGAATTTACAGACACACTCCCAGAACCTATAGAACCTATGTTATCGTCATATTATGATTCTAATATAATGGCAAAAGCAATAGATAATTTAGATATTAGAGGAAGTATAACTAATAAACTTAAAGGAAGAACAGACAATACTAGAGAAATTTTAAACACAATGCAACAAGAGTTTGCTGAAAAAAGAAGTCAAAAAACTAGTGATTATAAAAATTTCTTTAAAGACCCAGAGGTAAGGAGTGTTAATGTTAATCCTATAGAATCAAAAGCTTTGGTTTCAGTAACTGAGGAAGAACTTGAAAAGAAAGCTAATTTTTTCAAACTCTCAGGTTTTAAAGGCGCATATGATAAATGGCAAGAAACTTTTCAAGGTATTACAAATATGAAAAGTGATGATTATAATACTTATGCTCGTCTACTACAAAATATTTTACAGTTAAGCACAGACGAAGTAGATAAACTATTTGTAACTGATACAATTAAAGGAACAAAAGTAAGAAAAGGTTTAACTTTAGAGGGTCAAGAGTTCTTTAATTCTATTGCTCCTATTCTTGATGAAGTTTATAAAAAAGCAGACATTGCTTTTACTAAAAACGCTAACTATGATACCTATCAATTGTTTATAGATAGAGACTATGTACTTAATTTAACAGAACAAATAGGTAAATTTAGAGCTATTGACTTTAAAGCTAAAGATTACAAAGCTATATTTGGTTCAGAAAAATTAAGAGTTTATATGATACCTGAATCTATTGTTTCAACTGAAGATTTAATAACACTGGCTCAAGACCAAAAATTAGATGAATTTAAATCAGCTGTAAAAGAAAAAACAATGGAAGAGTTTGAAACTTTACAAACGTGGCAAGGTGTTAGTGATGATGAAAAGAAACTCTTTATAAATAATACTTTCCCATTAATAGTTCAATCAACAATTAATACTTTTCTTAAAACTACTACAGAAGAAACAGTTGGCACTGGTGAGGAAGTTATTAACCAACCAATAACTATAGCTCCTATGATACAAGATGGAAAATTAATAGGTGGAGACCTCCCATCACAGGATGGTAAACCAGGTTCTATTGACCTTGAAAGTTTAAAAGACCCTAGTAATTTAGAGGAGTTAAAAAACAATTATCCACAAGCTTACGAGTATTATATAAATAATATAAATATAGAAAAAAAATTAAATACAGATAATATTACTGGATTTAACACTGGTGGTTTACTTGATGAACAAGATTTTTTAAATAATTTTAGAACAAACTTTAGCGATTAATATGCCTTTAGAAATTAAATCTTTTGAGGGAGACATACAATCTCTTCCTCAAGCAAATATATCAGAACAACCACAATCTCTTGTTCAAGCTTATGAACCTAGTGAAACTAGAAAAGCACAATATGGTGCTGCTAAAGAAACAATGGTTCTTGGCAGTGCTTGGAGAATGTTTAAAGCTGGAACTGGTTTTGGTACAGAGGGTGATACGTTTTCTGAGCGTCGTGAAGATGCTTATAACCAGCATATGGAAGAAGTTTTTGAAGCTTACCCTGAATTTAGAAGCGGTGCTTATGATAATGATGTTTCTGTTTTTGCTGGTCAAATGGGCACAATTATAGCTGACCCTATTCTTTGGATTCCTTGGATAGGTTGGGGTGGTAAAGCTTATAAAGCAGGACAAGTTAGTATAAAAGCTGGACAAGCTGCTCTTGCTACTGGTCAAAAAGTTAAAGGGGGTGCTAATATTGCTTTAGGTGTAGGTAAATCTGGGGCAGCTTTAGCGGCTCTAGGTGGTGGAACTGCAGGAGCTGACTTAGGTTTAAGAATGTTAGACCAAGAAGGAAGAGTAGACCCTAAAACATGGGCAACAGGAACTGCATTAGGTGCGGCTTTTTCTCCTGCATTTGCAGCTTTAGGCATAGGTGCTAGAGCAGGTATAAATAAAGTATTTCCTACTTTGTTTTCTAATAAAAGTATTGCAGATGATGTAATGAAAACATCTCTTGGTGAAATAAATAAAAGAAATAAAACTTCTAATTTATCTTTTGAAAAACTTTCTGAGATAGCTAAGAATCCAGTCATTCAATCTGCAATAAAATCTATTCAAGATAACACTATTGAGTTTAGAAACTATCAACAACTTACAAAAATTTTAGACCAAGTAGGTTTAAACAAACAAACGTTAAAAGAATTACGAAAAAAACTAAAAGAAACTCCACTTAATAAAACTAGGTCTTTTAAAGTTTTTGACGAAAGAGCTAAAGTTATAAAAGAAATAGCAGATATAGAAGAGTTACTAAATGTTAAAATTAAAAATACTTCTATTAGTAAAATAACTAAACTAACGGATATTACTTTAGGAAGAGCAGAAAAAGAATTAAAATTAGAAATAGCTGACAACTATAGAAAAGCTACACAAGCTCTTACATCAGCTAACTCAGAATATATAGCAGCAATAACAGAAGAAATTTATAAAAAAGGTGGTGCAGCAGCTCTTACTGATAGAATAATGAGAGGTATTTTAGCAAGTACTGTTTACCCTACATTCGGTGGAGTTATTGGAGCTACTTATGGAATAATGTCAGAGGCTGATGATGATACTGCATCTTCTGCACTTTTAGGTGCTACTATTATGGGAGCTTATAGACTTATCGGACAACGAAATATAATACCTAAACAAGTAAATGATGGAATATTTAATAAAATAATTAATCAAAAATTAAACAATTTTTTATGGCAAATTAAAAGAGGTCCTGCTATGACTACAGCTACAAGAGTAGAAGCTCGTGGTCCTGTTATGAAAAGATTTTCTAATTTATTATTTCATAGTTTTAAAGGTGGGACTAGAAGTGTAGAACAAAAAGCTGGTGAAACCAAAGATGCTTTTAAAGCTTTAATATATGCTGAAGGTGGTATATTAGATGAAAGAACTTATAGTAATGTTTTAGTTCAACAAGTATCTAATAATATAGTTAGAGGAGCAAAGAAAAATAGTGTATTTCAAATAACTGAAGATGGTGGTAAAACTTTTAAATCTGTCAGTATAAAAGATTTAATTAAACAAGACGAATTAAATAATACTACTGTAGTTAAAGATGCTTTTGAAGTAGCTAAAAAAACAAAATCTTTTTTAAGAGTACATAAAAAATATTTAGAAGATGCTGGTTTTGATATAAAAGAAGTTTTAACTGATTATTTTCCTAGAGTATATAACTTAAATTATATAGCACAAAATCAAGATGCATTTATAGATGATGTAGCTAGAGTTTTATTAAACAAAAATAAAGGTAAGGGAGGCATAGCCACTTACAGAGAAGAAGCTCAAAATATATTTAATAAGCTAATGAAAGTAGACTATGATAATGTAATAAAAGATGTAGGATTACTTTCAGGAACAAAAGGTTCTAAAACTATATCGGGTTTTAAACTTCCATTAAGTGAACATGTGGAGCTTGATAGATTAATAAAAGGAACATTTGATGAAGTAGAAGGTCCTCTTAGTAAATACTTTATAAATGATATTAGTTTTGTTCTTAATAACATGGTATCTAAATCTACAAAGTCAGTAGAGTTTGCTAAAGTTTTTGGCGTTGATGGTAGAGGTCTAAGTTTACTTTTAGATGACCTATCTGAACAATATGTAAAACAAGGATATAAACCAGGTGTTCTTTCTGGTTATCAAAAATCAGATTTAAAAGCAGTTAGAGATTCTATTAATGCTTTTTTTGGAAGACATGGAAATGAGTCTATTCAAGCCGCAAGAACAATTGCAGGTTTAACTTCTTTTCTTACTAACACAAGATTAATGGGAACTGTAGCTCTTGCAAACTTAGGTGATATAGTACAAGCTTTTAGTAATAGTTATTACTTTAGTACATGGATGAAAGGGGTAGCAGCTACTCCATTCTTACCTAGAAGGTTACCATTTAGTAAAGTTCCTTTAAAACAAACTGACCAACCTGTTGACATTTTATATATGCAACATGACAATGTAGCACGACAAGCTTTAAATAAATTAGGAGCTTCTGCGTTTGTTCAAGAGGCTGACCCAGGAAGAGTTTTAAAAGCTATATCTAGAGGTAATGAATATTTTTTTAAAGCTGTAGGATTAGAAGATGTTACTTTATTAGGTAGAAGATTTGCTTATAACTTTGGAGCTATTGATGGAATAAATTTAGCTAAAGATGTGGCTAGATTAGTTGCTAAAGAAGGAAAAAGTTTAGAAGATTTAATACGTTCTTCAACTTTTGCAGGTAGAAAAGCTAGAAAACTATATACAAGATTAGCTGACTCTGGTATGGCTAAAGTAGATAGCACAGGAAAAATAATTAATTTAGATGAAATAGCTAAACTTGCTACTTTTAAAAGCTGGAGAGAAGCAAAACTTGATGAAGTTGGTCTAAGATTAATGAATCAATCTGGTAGAGCATCTATGGATAGAGATGCTATTATTCCTGCAATAGGTAATCGTTTACTATTTACTCAAACTAGAAATCCTCTTTTAAGATTAATAGGACAGTTTAGTTCTTGGGCACAAGCAAAATCTTCTCAAACAAACGCATTACTTCAAAGAATTGAAAAAGGAGATGCTAAGTTAGCAACAGGAATGCTTATGGCTCTTCCTGTTTATAGTGCCATACATCAACTTAGAAGATATATAAAAAATGGATTTGAAGCAGAAGACACTAGACCTGTAGACGCTTTTGCTGATGGGGTAATTCTATCAGGTAATCCTGGTTGGGTAGCTTCTCAACTATATAGTTTTACAACTTATAATCCTAGAGAACCTTTAAATTTTTTTCCAGGATATGAATCTATATCAGATACTTTTTCTGCGGCAAAAGATTTAGGAAGTGGTAGACCTTTTAGAGAAGAAGGTGCTCTTCAAGATTACGTGTTAGAGTACGTGGATAAATTAAATTTATGGTTTATACCCCCAGAAATAAGAGACTTAGCAGTAAAAGTAGCTCCTGAATATTTATGGTGGCTTAATTATAACCCACTAGTAGACAGAAAGTTTGATGTGAGTCCTGAAAGTTTTGGTTTAGATTTTGGTGGTAGTGATATTCAAACACCTTTTGAATTTAATTTGGGAGGAGTAGTAGGTAAAGCCGTAAGTAAAACTTTAACTGATGTAGCTAAAAAATCATCTAAAAAAACTGATGATGTTTTATTAGGAGACCCAGCTAAAACTCAAATAACAACTACTTCTAATACTTATGATAAATACGCAGCTTTAATAAATGAGGTGGGTATAAATACAAAAAATTATGAAGCTGTTAATATTTTAGATTATGGTTCTGGTTTAGGATTGGGTTCTAAAATTTTAGGAGAGGTGGGAAATGTTAAAAGTTTTGAGCCATATGTTAATGCTAGCAGAATAAATAAATTAAACGGTAAATTACCTGATTATACAGAGGTAAAAGATTTAATCAAAAAAGAATCTAAAACAAAATTTAATGCTATAGTTAGTCATGCTGTTTTAAATGTAGTTGAAGATATTAAAGTAAGGTCTTCAATAGTAAAGAATATAGCTTCGTTATTAGATGATGAAGGAATAGCTATTATAAATACAAGACCTGCTATTAGTGGAGCAAACAAAAGATATAAAGATGGTTTTTTAATGGGTAGCGGTAAAAACGTAACTTTTCAAAAACCTTTTTCTCAAAAAGAATTAATTAAATTTATTCAAAAAACTTTAGGTAGTTCATATAATGTAATTAAAGTTCCAGAAAAATATAAAATATCTGGTTCTAATGTTTTAATAAAAAGGAATATAAGTAATGTTATCAATGAGTAGTAAAAAATTTCTATCAGAATTTATAAGAGGTTTGTTTAATAAAAACTCTGTGGAGCAAACAAATGAAAATTTTCCTGTTCGCCCTGCATCTACCACTCCTTCTTCTAATCAAAATTTTCCTGTTCGACCTGCATCTCTTCCTCTTGCTGAAGAATCTCCCCCTGTTTTTGAAGAAGTTTTAAAAGAAGCAGAAAGCTCTAATAACTATCAAGCTGTAAATCCTCAAGGATACATGGGAGCATTTCAATTTGGTGAAGCTAGATTACAAGATTTTAAAGATGCAAAAGACAAAGATTTTTCTAAAGAAGAATTTTTAAAAAATAAAGAATTACAAAACGAAGTGTTTGATTGGCACACTAATGATATTAAAAAATATATTAAAGATAGAAAATTAGATAAGTTTATAGGACAAGAAATACAAGGAAATACTGTGACTATGGACGGTTTAGTAGCTGTAGCTCATTTAGGTGGTAAGTTTGGCATGAGAAAATTTTTAGAAACTAATGGAGAATATAACCCTAGTGATTCTAATGAAGTAAAACTTTCTGATTATTTAGTTAGATTTGGAAATAGTGAAATGGGTAGACTTGGTTTTAGATTTGGAGGAGGAGCTGATGCAGGTGCAGGAAGTCTTTCAGGTGATAGAGGTTTTGGAGCTGGAGTAAGTAAGGATGTTAGAGATAGAATAGGAAATAAAGAAAGACAAAAAGATAAAAACACTGGTAAATTTGACTCGACTCCTAAAGCAGGACCAAACACAGTTGTTGGTAATCCTGGAGAGCAACAACGGCAATATGAATCAGAACTTAAAAGATTAGAAAAGATACAAAAAGAAGCAGAAGAAAGATATCAAAAACAATTACAAACTGATAACCGTTTGAAATTGGAGTTTCTACTGCGAAGAAAAGAAAGACGTGACAGGTCTGCTGGAAGTAACACTACTCCATCTAACGCACCGTCAGGTTTTGGTCCTTTATTTGATAGTAGCTATCTAGGTCATGGTGTTTATCTAGACCCTAATTCTTCAATATATAATCCTAAATATTTTGAAACATATGGATTTAGTGGTTCTAATTTAAACATGGCAGAGCAAGCAGAGATAACTAAAAAAGGAGTACAAGAAGATAAATTTACTGGTGAAACCAGCATCATAGATGATATTAAAGATACTGTATCAAGTTTAACAACTTTTGATACTCCTGTTGGAGAGCTTAAGATAAAGCCTAGTACATCAGAATTAAAAGCAACACTTAGTTTTAAAAAGGGCGGTCTGTTAGATAGAAGCTCTAAAAAATAATTGACAAATTACTATTTTTATGGTATAATAAATATTTGGAGTGGCTATAGGTAGCACTCTAGATGACAATAAAAACAACAATAACTTGCTTAATGAAAGGAGTTAATTATGAACCTACCTACAAATAGAAGAGGTCTCGTATTCAACGCAGACCCATTTAAAAACTTAACAGTTGGATTCGATTCATTGTTCGACCAACTATCTTCACTGTCAGACTTTGAAGCACCGAGTTATCCGCCTTACAACATTCGTAAGATTGGTAATGATGGTTACGAACTTGAGATGGCTTTAGCTGGATTCAGTAAAAGTGATGTCAATGTAGAAGTAAAAGAAGATACATTAACTGTATCAGCTTCAAAAGAAGGTAAAGATGAAGAGGATAGTTTTCTTCACAGAGGAATAGCTAAAAGGTCTTTCACTCGTAAGTGGACTTTAGCAGAACATCTTGAAGTAAAAGATGCTGAATTGAAAGATGGTATTCTTTTAATTAAGATGAAACTCAATCTTCCAGAAGAGAAGAAAGCTAAAACAATAAAAGTAAAATAACCTCGTGTTTGGGGCAGGAGGCAATTTTTTGTGCATCTTAGACGAAAAAAAACGCTCTAGGATGCACGAGGATTAACAAATCGGAGGTGTCTAGTACCCTAGCACCCCCCTAAAAAGGAGAAAAAATGATAGAAAAGATAAAAGAACTAATCAAGAAGATTAGAGCTAAACTAGGAGTATAATATGGGTATTCCATTTGAAATGATAACCATGCTGGGTTCTACAGTGCTCGGTGGGGTTATGAGTATATGGTCTCAAAGTATAAAAGCTAAACAAGCTGAACAAAAGATGTTGTTACAAAGAGCAGAAGTTCAGACTGCAGCTTTTAAAGAGGCTAGAGAATATGAAAATGTAGGATTCCAGTGGACTAGAAGAATTATAGCATTGACTGCTATCTTTGCTATCGTTGTCCTTCCAAAAATATTACCATTGATAGACCCTCAAGCACAAGTAATCGTAGGTTATTTAGAATTTAAACCTGGATTCTTATTCTTTGAAGGTAA
>TARA_R100000655_G_scaffold37880_1_pt1 | contig 15596 bp, 21 predicted proteins | sample TARA_R100000655 | Tara Oceans TARA_R100000655 (sample SAMEA2622497) | marine metagenome | biome: marine biome (ENVO:00000447); feature: deep chlorophyll maximum layer (ENVO:xxxxxxxx); material: "saline water (ENVO:00002010), including plankton (ENVO:xxxxxxxx)" | depth 90 m
TCAAGCCGATTCAACCGCTTTGAGATATACTCCAGATGGCGGATCTCTTGAACAATACACACTCCGATCTTTTGAGTTTACACTTGATAACAAACTTGAAGATAGAAGAACACTTGGATCATTGTTGACTTCTTCTCCTGCGGTTACTGATATCCGTGATGTTACTATATCTTGTGTAGCCGATCTTGAAGATGAAGCAATCTACAACCATCAACTTGATGGAACATCTGGAACACTCCAAATTCATTTTCAAAGTGGTGCAGATGAATTAACAATCACTTTGTACAATGCTGTTTGTATGGAGTACAGTGATGAAGTTAATTCAGTTGGTAGGTTGGAAAGATCTTTCACCTTTAAAGGCTTGGCTGATTCAACTGGATCGGGTGAAGCATGTAAGATTGAAGTTGTGAATGGTGATTCCTCTGCGGTAAGCAACTAACAAAATAGTAATACATACCAAAGAAATAAATAAATTAATAAGAATATTTTGATATTTATTTTTCTATAACTTATGTTCCTTTTATGAGTGAGATCTAAATGAAAGACATACTACAAAAAATCATAACTAATTCAAGATGGACATATCCGATTTTTGATGGTCAAATAATCATTGAGGGTCGGATTTTATCACCACAAGAAGCTGAGATCTGTGGGTTGAGTTCTGCATTGATAGCCAAGTCAATCATGAGTGAACAACATCTTAGAGACTTGGCCCGACTACAAACAAAAGAAGAACCAAAAGAAGAAGATGATTTTGATGAGGTCATGAGACTTCTTCAAGGGTTTGATGCTGATAAGATTTTGGAGATGGCTGAAAGTCAAGATAAGATTCTTGTCAACTGTGTAAGAAGAGCATCAACTGACCAGGGAGTAAAGTGGCAAGACTTCAGATTGGTTCTGGATGAGTCAAAACAATCAGCCGTTCAAAATCGTTTGTGGATTGGTATGCTACCAGACAAAGACAGAAAAGCAATGATCGATCTTTGTATGCAAGGTCACAAGAAAGCAGATGAAGCAATTAGGAGGTCACTTTGAAGCGGATAAAGAAATGTTTCAAATCTATAATTCTCTTTCAAGGGCTTATAGTTGTTTACCTTCTGATCTGCTTGGGTTAAGTTGGCATCAGCTACTTTTCAATCTTCAATGTTTGCAAGTAAGATCTGATAGTCTACAAAAGATGATGAAGCAAAGTAACCGAAAAAAGGCTATGTTGTTTCCAGTTATATCAATGACTGATCTTGTTGATATTTTGTAAGGTGTAAAGATGGCTAATGTTGTTGAATATGTTCTAAAGATAACCGGTGGAAAATCACCTGAAAATATTAAAAAGATAGCCAAACAATTAAAGACCACTTTGAAAGATCTGAAAAAGTTTGGTAAGCAATCGACAAAGACTTTTAATGATTTCAGAAAGAACTCCAAGAAAGCCAGTGAAGCAATCAAGGGAATGCAAGGAGCATTTACAAAATTATCAATTGGTATCGGTGGAACAACCGCAGCCTTCATCGGAATGAATAAAGTGATTGCTGATTCAATCAATGAGATTGTTGATGCTTCAACCAGATCAGGAATTGCAACTGAAACACTTTCAGGTTTAAGGCTTGCAGCCGAGGGAAGTGGGAAGTCTTTTGCGGATCTGGAACAAGGTCTAGATTCATTTAGTAAGAAGATGCTTGATGCTACAAAGGGAACAGGTGAATCTGCAAAGATGTTTTCCACTTTGGGTATTTCGATAAAAAACCAATCTGGAGAACTAAGAGATTCAAACAGTGTCTTCACTGAGACAATAAAAAAGCTTTCAACAATGGAAAACCAAACTGAAAGAAACGCTTTGGTTATGAAATTGTTCGGTCGCTCTGGTCGTGCCTTAATTCAATCTGGAGCAATAGAGGACTTGGATTCTTTTATTGGTAAAGCCAAAGAACTTGGCCCAGCACTTGATGAAAATGGAATTCAAAAGGCTGCGGAATTCCAAAGAGGAATGGCTGATTTTAAAATCGCATCGATCGGAGCACTTCAAACAATCGCAGAAGGCATAACCGGGGAAAAGGGACTTGGTCCTTCTTTGTCTTCTTTGGCTGAGGATCTTAATAATTTCGCTGGTGGGTTTAAAATTTTCTTTCAAGGTTTGCATGATGCCTTTGGTGGCTTGTTGATATTTCTTGATGACTTGAAAGGTGAACTTGAAGGAGTTGAAGCCGTTATCATGAGAACATTCTCTGTTCTTCCAATTGAGAAGTTTCTCTCTGGTTCAGTTGCTGGGTTTGGTGGTGGTGCCTTTCAACAAAGAGTTGCAGATCCATCTTTGCAAGGTATAAGTCCGGACTTTTTAGAGAAGGCCAAACAATTTGAACAACAACTAACAGATAACCAAGAGAAAGGAATCAAGACCAGAGAAGAAAGGATCAAAGAAGGGGAAAAGACAAAGTTAGCAATATACAAAGAAACACTGAAAAGAAGACAAGAGCAGATCGCAAAAGGTGATGTAAAAGATTTTCAGGCAATCAATACACAAATACTTCAACTAAGATCCTCCGCTATAAGATTGGGTCAATCAACAAAAGAAGTTGATTTACTATTTGAGGCATTTAAAAAACTGAGAAGCCAAACAAAAGGAGTAGATGTTTTACAGTTTGGATCAACTGGTGGTGGTGGTGGAAAGCCACCACCAGCATCAACTGCATTTATTGATTTTCAGAAAAAACTTGCTAAGAATCTAGATGAAGCAACCAGAGCCTTTGAAAGGCAACAAAAAGAAATTGGCCAGGCTAACAATACATTTTTACAACTGAAGAAAACAGTCAATGCAATAGGTAAGACCGAAAGACCTTTTCAAGATGTTATTGATGATTTGGATGAAACAAAGAAGAGGTTCAAGGAACTTGGTCAAAGTACAATTCCGGTAATCGATCTAAAAATGCAAGTTATTGAGTTAAGAAGGGAAGTTGAAAAGTTGGCCACAACAAAAACGGCTATCAATATCACAACTGACATAATTGGAATTGCTGGTGGTGATATTCTTGGTGGTATTACTGGAATACTTCAGAAAACATTGAAAGGTCCAGCCTTGGAATTGCTGGGTCCTGTTTCAGGTGCGATTGGTGGTTTGGTTTCATTTGGCCAAGGTATGCAGCAAGCAGCCGATCAAGCGATAGCAAAGAGAGAAGAAAAGCTTGGAAGAAAGCTAACTGAAGAAGAAAGAACCAAGTTATCTGATGTAGCAATGAGAAGAAAGGCAGAACAAGACGTCAAGCAGTTTGCAATGGCCATTGAGGTTGGTTTGAGAATGCTACCACAAATACTTTTTGAAGTCTTGCCTCCTCTGTTTATTGATCTTGGTGCGACTATTGTAAAGGCGTTGCTTGAATTGCCATTCAGAATTGGAAAAGCAATTATTCAAGGTCTTTTTAATACTGGCGCAAAGATAGCCGAGGCACCATTAAATATTATGAAGGGTTTAGCTGACTTCTTTGGGTTGGATTCAAAAAGAAGCGGGGGGAGAATGATAAGTGCGAGAAGGGGTTTAAGATTCACAGGATCTTCTGATACCATGGCTCAACTTCATCGGAATGAATATGTTGTTCCTGAATCCGGAGCAAGACCACAAGCAGTCGAAAGAATCATGAATCAACAATCAGGATCTGGAATAAATATTACAATCAATGCTGATATTGTTGAAAGAGATGCAGTTGAAACTTTGGTTCGCAAAATAGAACAAAGGTTTCAGAACTTTGGAACCATGCAATCAACACTTTTCGCGGGTTAAAAAATGATTGAATTACCTGAACATTTAGATGAGTGCTTGGTTCAAGGACCAAGAGAAGAATTCGATAAGGCTATAATTGGCTATATTGAAGTCGGACCAATGACAAAGGTTTTATATGACTTTGAAAAGGTGATTGATATCCTTTGTCAAACCATGACTAGAGATGAAGCAATTGATTACTTTTGTTATAATATGCGAAATGGTGAAGTCGCATATTTTAATGAATTGGATGGGGTTTAATTATGGGTGCAAAGTTTTATTTTTATCCTATGCCTGTTGCTAATCATCTTGTCACTATTGATTTGGGTGAAGATTTGGCCGAGTACTATTCTGAAATGGAATACACAAAAGAATCAGCCCAATCAATGAACGGTAAGATTCATCAAACCACAACTTTGAATAGAGAAGTGATAACTATTGTTCGAGATCGAATGAGTGGTGGTGAAGATCTCGCTCATAAGCTATATGCTCTTCAGAATCATTTGGATCGTGGTTATAGTGTTTGCTTCGCAGCCGATCACACAAAAACATTTTGTCATCCTCTTTCAAAGAATCCGGTTGGTGGTGATAACAGTATCAAGGTTCATGGAAATCCTTTTATCGGAATGACTGGAAGCACTTCGCCAACTGCAAACGATTATTTTGTAATCGAAAGTCAACCGCCTGCAATGATTCAAGAGATTCATAAAGTTTCTTCCGTTCATGCAAGTTATACACCGGCAACCGGTGGCATAATCTATCCAGTGAACAACATAAACTTCACTTATCCATCAATTGCATTCATGCGTCACTATCGTTTTCACCCAGTTCTGAAAAGACATCCAGCCGATATCGGAAAATCGATTGTAACAAATGAACACGGTTTGCTCTGGTCATTGGAGTTGAGACTTACTCCAGATTATGAAAACTACTTTGGTTTTCATCCGAATCAAGAGAATGATGTTCCTTCTGGTTTGCTTCAAGATGGTGTAACACTTGGTCAAGAACAGATCTTTGAAAGGCCATCAGTTAACCTCGATAACCCTCCACAACTCAATGAAATTAATTCCAATCATGATTTCAATAACAATCTTCCATGGAACAATTGGCGAAACTGGGGACAATAGAAAATGGCTTGGGATTCTGATTTTGCAAAGGCACTTGGTGAAAGCACAGTCGAACCAAAGTTTGCTTTGAGATTCAACAACTTACCTGATTTTATTGGGGATTCTTTAACTTTGACCGGTGGATATAATCAACTTGGTTATCCTTCTATTGATAGCCGTGGACCTTCTTTCCGTGGGACTTCTGTAATTCCTCAAACTTGGAATGTTTCATTTGGTTCTTTTACTGTTCCTTTGGCTGGAGATATAAGACCGATCTTTCCAACTGTGAGGAAAGGATCAATCGCTGAGTTATTTGCTGAGGTCAATGGTATTGTTGAAAGAATAGCAGTTGGGCAACTGAGAAACATAAGAGGGTTTGGGGTAAAGTGGACTCTTGATTTTGTTGATCTTCTTTCTGCAATGACGGCAAGAGCTAGTGGTAAAATCGGATCTGATTTTGATGGTAACGATCCAGATGAGTTTTCATATTTTCCCCTTGTTGGAAAAGAACAAGAGGTTACATCAAATTGGAATAAAACAGGTTCAAATTTTCCAACTCAAATTAGCGTTGATGATGTAAGACCCTTTCAAGATGTAGGCGATTCAGATTATCGAGTTGCTAAAGTTGTAAGTGGTTCAACTACTTTCTATGTAAGATATACAAGCACAGTTGTAACAAGTGCTCCAGCTGGAAGATTGAATCTTGCCTTTACGCATACTGACACTTCAATTGTTTACCCTGGGACTGAAGCATGTGTAAACACAAGTTCAGGATCAAAGATCACTTCAGTTGGTTTACTGAATGGTGTTCCTTGGAGAATATTCGCTTACATTATGCTTTCCAGATCTGGAAGTGGTTCTCCAACGTTCAACAAATATGATCCGCTTCACAACTTTGGCGCAGCCTTCACGCAAAACATGTTTGATTATGGTGATGCAGACAATCAAAAATATATACAGTCATCTAATGAATCGGCTTCTCCTTATGATTGGTCTTATGTTTTCAATTCTCCATGGAACAATGGAATCAGAACCTTGATTGATACAAGTGCTCTTTGTGGTCAATGGCCAACTTGGAAACAGAATTCTGTAACTTGGAGAGGGTGCCAAGATCCAGATCAAGCACAAAACATTGAGGCCTACATAACAACAAAAGACATCATCCAAATTACCAATATCGATATCTTCGATCCAAACAACAAGAGCACCTTTTACCGTTCAAAGAATATCTATGGTTTAACATCTGCGAGCGCAACATTATCAAACTCCAAGAGTTCTACAACTGGTGAAGCGATAGCACTTCCAGCCGAGTCATTTAAAGAAAGAAATGTTCAGTTTGTATATGGTTATGATCCAAACACAGAACAAACAGATCGGCTTCGTTGTTCAATTGGTGATCTGAATCGTCTTTTTGTTTGGGATACAAATGTCTGGAGCAAAATATCCTTGCAAGTTAAAATGAAATATGCGAAACTTACAGCAGGTGATATCATCGAGATCCAGAGCGAATACCTGAGAACCTATGCAACATCAAATCCTTTTACAACTACATATCGGGCTATGGTGTTAAGTGTTGATTGGTCATTCCTCTCTTCAAGATGTAATCTACAAATCGCAATCATAATAAAGTAGCAAAATGAAAAGTAAAAAGTTGAAGTCAAGAGATCTTCTTACAAAATACAAATCGGTTATAAAGTTTTATTTTGATAATGGATATGGAAGAACAAGAGCTACAAGGCACTTCAACAAGACCCAAAAAGAAACTGTTACTCTTTGGGTAATGGAAACAGCACTGAGATCGATAAGAAAAGAGGTCAAGTTAAAAGAAGAATCAGAATACGAAGAAGAAGATCTTGAAATTCTTGATATACTAGAACACAAGAAGAAGATTCAGCTTCGAAAGTTTAAGAAGCAAAAAGACAAGACTATTGTCTTGCTTCCAACTGATCCTTTTGGTTTGTGGTGCATTGGTGATCCTCATCTTGACAATGATGGTTGTGCTATTCTTGAATTGATGGCACAGATGAAGTTGGTCCAGGAATCAAAAGCAACAATCTATTCTGGATGCGTTGGCGACTTAAATGATAACTGGATTGGTAGGCTTGGAATCTTGTATCAGAACACGAGCATCACGGCCGAGGATGGTTGGAAGTTGAGCAAGTGGTTTCTTTCACAATTGGAATGGTTATTTTTTGTTGGTGGCAATCATGATGCCTGGGCAAACAGAGCAGGCATCAATCCTCTACAATGGTTGTGTCAACAATGTAGCGTAAAAGTATATGGTGAAGATGAAGTCAGAGTTGAGATCCAGTGGATAGATGATCCAAGTCTTGAAGAAATAACCATCTGCGCACGACATGACCACAAAGGCAGATCTTGGTTTCATCCTACTCATGGACCAAACAAAGAATCAATGCTTGATGGAAAAGGTCATGTTTTTATATCTGGTCATATTCATTCTTGGGGATATCTCCAAACTGAACAACGACATGGAAGGGTAACCCATGCAATCAGAGTCAAGGGTTACAAACAGATTGATAGTTATGCAAAGAAGAATCAGTTCTATACACAACAACATGGATCAAGTTGTCTTATTGTAATCAATCCGAAAGACACAACCCCTTCAAGAATACAAGTCTTTTGGGATATTGAAGCGGGTGTTCAGTATTTGGAATACCTGAAAGTCAAGAACAAGAACATAACAAAGAAATAGATAAATTTTTATATTTAATTATTTATTTATTTTTTTTGTTATTTAGAGTAATATTCCTACACAGTTTAGTAAATACATGTTATAATAGTACATGTAAGAAGGAACTTACAAACAACAAAAAGGAAAAAACAATGGAAAGAAGAAAAACAAAAACAACTTATGAATTTCAAATAAATACCCATGATAAATATGGAGATATTTTAAACTGTGATGTCACTTCTGATTCAAAAGAAGCTTTAAATATTGCTGAGATGGAAAAAGAAAATATGGAAAATGGTCAATATCTTAGCGTTGAGATTGTAAAGTTTATCCAATATTTTGAAGGAGATTTTCTTTACAACCAAGAAAGAATAACAGAGCCGGCTTTACCAAAAAGGTTAAAAGCTAAAGCAAAAATGATAGAAGCTTTTAACGAAAAACAAAAAGCATAGAAAGAAAACAAACCAAACCAAAAGGCCCGAAAGGGTCTTTTTTACTTTGTAATCTTGTCAATGAGTTTGGTAAGGTCCAGACCTCCACAATCAATTTTTCCTTTGACCAGATTGTAATGATGAATAAAACCTTGATACTGAAGATTGACAGAAGCCGGATGAACTGTTCCAAATTCCAACCCATTCTTTTTTGTTGGTGTTTGGAATGGTATATCATAAGCGATATGTATTCCTTTCCATAACTGGAGAAGTGATTTTATTTGTGCCGGATGAAAATCAAGATGATCTTCAAGTGTTCTTCCATGGACTTTGGCACCCTTCACAATCTTCCTTGGATTGGTCTTGTCTTGATATTTGAGATAGTAAGGATTGCAGATCTCAACTCCAACAGAATAATTATTCCACGTTCGACCACCAGCATGAAAAGCAACATGATTAGCATTCATGGTTTGATATATTGCTCCATCTGCATCAATAAGAAATTGCGAACTGAGTTTTCTATTGTTCAGAATCTTGATTGTATCTAATGACTTTCTACAAACATCCCAATGATTAACAAACAACCTTACATCACGATCAGAGTAGTTTTCACGATAGCAACCTTTCTTGGATGCGTACCCTCCTTCATCATTCCACAAAACAACTTTGGCTTTGATCTTTATATGCTTCAATCCGCAGACAATATAATTTTGTTTATGAATCCTTTGTTCTCTAAGATGCTTAACGGTTTTGGGTCCACAGAAACCATCTGCTCTCAATCCGTTATCTTTTTGGAATTCTTCAATGTTCTTTACCAATTCAGAACCAAACTTTTCACACCCGAACCAACCCGGATTCCATCCGTGATCGTGCGCACTCTTTACATTGTAACTTGTCATGTTGTTGATCTCCTGCTATATTTGACAATGTAATGATAACAAAAAAAATACATACTTGGTGGGATCGTTTTATGTTGTGGTTGGAAGTGGTCAAAATTTTGATAAAACATGCAAAGAATATTAATAAAGAACTGAAACAAGAAAAGAGTAAATCAGATTCAGATAGTCCTGGGGTGCTCACAAGAGAAGAAATCTCTGAAGTGGTTCTTGATAATTTACTTGATGCAATTCCTGAAGTTGTAGATATTTTTCATAAAAGAAAGCGGTAAGGTAATGAGCACCCAAGAAGAAAATCCTTTTGGTTGGTTGAAACATGTTACTGGTCCAGCTGGTGCATTGGTGGTTATGGTGTTTGGGATATACTTCTTGGGTCAATTCATCGATCGAATGGCCAACCGTCACTTCGAAGCAATTGATTCAATGGTTGAAGACAACAAAGAAGCCAGGGATCAGCAAAACGAAAATATGATGAAACTTACCGAAAATGTAAATGAACTGAGTAAGCAAGTTGAAAAAATAAAAGAGTGTTGTAACGAAAAAAATTAATTTATTTTGTTCCATATTTGAAACTCAACCCGTGTGTAGGCTGGAGGTCAAAAATGAATGAATATAAACTAAAGGCATATACAAAATCGGGTGAATACATAGAACAATCTTTGGATGACTTTTATGAGATCGATCAGTTCTTGTTTGAGATCGGCGATCAACTTTCATGGTGTATTGTTGTTCGGTGGGATGGCATTACATACAAATACGTATAATTCCGAAATAGTCGTTGTTTTATACTTTACAATAGAGTAATATTCCATTATATTAGTACATATAAAAGGAAAACAACAATGGCAAAAAGAAGAACTGAAAAGCGTAAACCCGGTAGTTGGATTTATAAACCAACTCGCCAAGCAATCTATCTTCGTGACAACCACACCTGTTACTGGTGTGGAGCAACTGAAGAAGATGGTTCTCAACTTAGTCTTGATCATTTGGTTCCTTGGATCAATTATGGAAAAGATAACCATCGGAATCTCGTTACTTGTTGCAGAAAGTGCAACTGTAAAAGAGGCGACAAAAAACTAAAACAATGGTATCAGGTTCTTGAAGATGAGTTTGGAAAAGACCAAGAAGAGATCCAAGAAATCAAAAAGAAGATTAACAAGGTTCGCCGATCTTCAGATTCTTCCATTAAAAAATTAAGAGATGTTGTAAATGGCAAAAAGCCATATTGCAAACTTACACCCGGTCATTCATTGGCCAAATAACAAAGAGGGAAAATAATGGAAATTGAATATAAGATTAATTTTGATATTGTTGACGACAAAATATTCGTCAACTGTCCAAACTGCGAACATAGTTTTCAGTTGGGCCATCTTGAATGGTCGGCTATAATATGTCCATCATGCAAGTGTGTTCTTCGTCAAGAAGAAGATGAAGAAGATTCAGAAGAAGAGGAAACAGAAGTGTTCGATACAAAAGATGGCAAGGCCAAAATTCCATGTGTGATTATTGCTAAGAAAGAAGAAGATCTTCTTGAAGTTATGACGCCAACAGATGCACTTATATATTTGAGATCACAAGATTGTGATGAGAAGATTAATCTTGTAATGGAAGGTGAATTTACAATTGGAATGCAAAAACTTGTGGATATCTTAATTTGTCATCCTGAATTTTTCCCTTGTTTGGATGTGGCAATTGATTCAGATCCACGAGATCGAAAAATAAATAGATTGCTCATGAGAGCAAAAAAACAACCTGAGAACTAATCTCGGGTACATACCAAATAAATAAATAAAAAGGAAAAATAGAATGAAAATAAAACAAGAATATATTGTCAATTTAAAAGGCAAGAACTTCATCACTTTTGCCGGTCTTCTTTCAATGGCCCATGAAAACGGTTTGACTTCTTTAACATCAACACCAGTCTTTGAAGATCATGAAAAAGGAATTTATATCTTTCGAGCAGTTGCAATTGGTGTTCGTGGTGATCAGATAATCAAGTTTGAAGATGAAGGTGATGCCATGCCTTACAATGTTGGTAAGATGATAAAACCCCATATCAGAAGAATGGCTTCAACTCGTGCTATGGCTAGAACGCTCAGATTGTACAATGGAATTGGTATGTGTAGCTTAGAGGAAATTGTAAGATGAGTAAAGTAAAAATTCCAAACTTTCTGAATTATTACAGTTTCAAATGGTGCCTAGAGTATCTTTTGAATTGGTCAATCGAATCAATAGAAAAAGACCATAAACAGATTTCTGAATATTTTGAAACACTAGTTGGAGAAGAAGAAGGTACTGAAGAGGAAAATCAAAAACTTGCCAACCATATCTTTGAATTGCATTGGCGAATGGCTGGTGCACAATTCGCTTTGAAAGCAATCAGAGATAACCAAGTTCCACAAATAATAGAAAAGTTGGAAGTGGAAATTAAAAAAGTAGAAGAAAATGAAACAGCAATACCATTGGTTTGATAAACTTCTCTTCGTCTTGTTCTGGTTGTCTATCTTGGTATACATCATCTAAGATTGACCAAGAGAAAATAATAAAGGCTGCATGTAACATGCAGCCTTTTTGTTTTGTAATCAGGTTGTGATTATATCATGTATTTAACGATGATCTTGTCACCATTTGGAGCAGCCCCAAAAGTGATACGACAAACACCACCAGTTCCACCAGTACGAGCAACTGAATATTCTGCTTCATCAGAAGGAGATCCAACCTTTTGACATAACAAACCATTTCTGAAAACAAGAATTGCATCTTCGAATCCGGCTGCGACTGCATTGGAAAAGTCATAAGTTGTAGAACTTGTTCCAGTATATACTTCTTGAACCCATTGAAAACCACACTTTGCGAGAGTAACCGCGTCATCGGCTATTTTTACAGTCAAAACCGAATTTGCAGAAAGCTCAGTTGATCCAATTGCATCGTCTGCAATAGCTGCGGATGTTACAGAATTTGCCGCTAACTCTGTTGCTGTAATTGCAGCCGATCCAACCTTGAGACCAGATCCAGACTTGGCTAAAGTAGAACCATCAAGAGCAAGGTTAACATTCATCGAGGCACCAAGAGCCAAAGATCCTAAAGCAGCAATTCCATCACCAGCGTTTAAAGTAACCGCAGAAGATTGAAGTTTTGCATTAGTGACGGCTGAATCTTGAATGGTAGCAGTTGCAACGGCGTTAGAGTTCAAACTCAACGCACCAGAATCGGCAAGAGTTGCATCTCCAGAAACCTGAACAAAGGCTGGTCTATTTGATGAGTTACCAACCATTATTCGGGCTTGGTCCATGGCTTGAAGTTTTGCAAGAGTAACATTCGCATCAGTGATCTTGTTTGTGGTTACAGAGTTGGAAGCTAATTTTGCTGCTTGAAGAGAAGCATCAGCGACATCAATTCCAGATCCTGAAACAGCGATTGTATTTGAAGATCCTGCTTGAACTGCAAGAGTAGAAGATCCACCAAGAGCAGCCGATCCACCACCAGTCAAACCAGCACCAGCCGTTAAAGTGATTGCGCTATTCTGAAGTTTTGCATTGCTTAAAGTACCAGAAGAAACCATTGCATCAGTGATTCCAGCCGCCTTAATTTCAAGTTGACCGGATCCATTGAAGCCAACAGAGGAATTATCAATCTTAACTGAGAAGGTGTTCCCGGTTAAGTCCATACCTTTTGTTCCATCTGCTTGACGACCACCACCAGTAGCAGAGAACAAAATCCAATTTTGACCACCGAAGTTTGTAAGAGTAGCACTTTGTTGATAAGCATTTGATTCAAAGGTGTTTCCTTCTTTAATGAAAACGGCTGCACCATCTTGTAGCTCACCAAAAGCATCTGCATCGGCTGCACGTGTTAAAGCAGATCCAGATCCATTAAAAATGTAGATTCCGTCTTCAGATCCGGTAGATTGCTGATCAAGCAAAATGCGATCCTCATTTGCTGCACTAAGTGTTACACCGTCAATGGCTGCAGGTGCTGAACTGATATCAATGTTTCCTGTTGCTTTGACACGACAAGCAGCCTTCCAAGAAAGACCATTGATAGCTGAATCGAGTTGTGATTTTCTTACCAACTGATTCGGAGAACTGGCATCGCTAGATGTTGTCGGTATGGCCCCAAAAGAGAAAACTTGAGAAAGGTCCAACTTAGCTGGTTGAATGGTTGAGTTTGCGATCTTGGAATTGCTTACTGCAGAATCCTTGATCTGGTTACCTACGATTTGAATGGGCATTTGTTATCCTCATGAGTATGACCACAAGGATTCAAAAGTCCTTATAGCCTAAAATAAATTACATGTAATGTATCCGATGTTTCTGGAACAAAGGAAGTTCTGAAGCGGGTACTACTGAGGAGGGTGATCTCGTTTCCTACTCTTTGAAGTATCCCATTCCAATATACAAGCAATGTACCTTTTTGAAAAGGTTTTATTTGAAATTCGTTATTGGTTCCTGTGATTTGGGAACTTATATCTTCACTTACAAGTGATTCCGTTATTTGTCTTGTTTGTCTATATGATATGGGCATGGTTAGAACTCATTCGCTTCATAAGTAACAAAGATCTCTGAGACGTTACAAGATCCAGAATCAACCTTGACGAAGATGTAAAATGTTTCAGTTTCACAATACAACAAGGCATCAATATCTATTCCAACTGATCCTTCTGTTGTGGTAGTTAATCCATTGTCAATAGATCCAGATGTATTTTGAATTACTATTTTGTCTCCAGCTGCATCAGATGTCATTTTAAATTCAATAGTTGAAGCTGATGATATAGATTGTAGTAGGAATCTTAGCGTTCCAACCCTTCCAAGAAAGTATTTACTACTAGAGTGTGAAAGTGTAACTGAAGTCTTTTTGTTGACATCAAAATTGGTTCCAACTGAAGTTATCGAACCATCTGCAACTGAAAAATTATATCTACCCATCTTTTGATCCCGAAAAAGATGAAAAAAGGGTTGGAGCCAATGACAACCCCAACCCCCAAAAGGAAAAACGTGTCATAGAATAAACACCCTTGGATCGTATCATAAAAAACCTATCAGTGCAAATGTATCCAAATGTAACTGATCACAAGTTTTACATAATAATATCGTGGAATACTTGCAATATTACAATATACTTGTTAAGTTTTTACATGTAATGAAAACATGTTTTACTTACCGTAAAAACTTAACAAGTGACACAATGACAGGAACATACGTTTTAGAAAAATAAATATTAAAAATTATTATTAATTTATTTCTTTAAAGCAAATGTTCAAACAAAGAGGAAACAAATGGAAAATAAAGTCATGAGTAAAATAACAATCACCGAAAAGATAAAGTCTCTTCCAAGAGATGAGCGTTTATTCTGTGCCTTATTCAATAAATATCGTTGGTTAAGTGAACCCAATAAGCATCCTCTCACAACTTATCGAGGATTCGAAAATCCGAATATGCTGGATCTTGAGTTTGAACTGATCGAGATTGATAACTATTTGATGAACCATGCAAGGCAAAAAAACACCAGTCGAATATGGTATAAAGATTCTTGGGTTGAAGGAATCCAAAATTGGTTGAAGAAGACCAAGAGGGTCAAGGTCAATCCTGATCTCTTTGTGTCAATAGATGATATGGTCGAGAAAGACGAAGAGGAAAAAGAAGAACTTGAAGGTTTAGAGAAAGGTTTTCAAGAAGCAATTAATTGCTCTTGGGAAGACTTCTATTGTAGCGATTGGGATGATGTTCTTGCTTACATAGTTGGAGATCTGAATCAAGCAGAACTTATAAGTGTTTGGTGGGGTCCAGGCTCTGATTATATCCGAAGCCGAGTAATGAAAAGCAAAGATAAAATCAAACACCATAATGAATTCTGTGGTTGGATCTACTCCCTAAAGAATGTTCCTGATATCGTTGGAACTTATATCGTGGGGATTTGGGCTGGAGAATATGATGTTGAAATCCTTGGTGAGGACTATCCACCAAAAAAAGAACTGGTTCAAGTTGAATCAAAAGAACAAGAACCACAAGAAGAAAAGGTTTGGGGTACCATTCCAGAAGATATGATTCCAGATCCTGAGAAAGACGCAGTTGTTTCTTTTACCGAACTAAAGGAACAGTTGATCAACAGAATGCAAATGAAGAGAGGAGAATAGAATGTTAATTCCATGCCGTCATTGTGGCAAGTTGGGAAACAAACCAACTGCCACAAACATAAAAAATATGGTTTGCGATCATTGTGGTGCGCAAACCATGAAAACCGAACCAAACAAGATAATTACGTCTTGTGAAGAGTGCGGGCTTGCTCAGCAAATACCAATTGATCAATATGATTACTGGAGATGTAAAAGTTGTGGTGCTAAGCAGAATCATCCAATCAAACGCCCGATCAATGGTGCTGGTTATGGGTTTAGTGTCGAAGTCTCGAAGACTACGATTAATTTACCTAATGATCTTATGAAAGCACTTGATGATCATCTTGTTCAGATCAATCATTGGGAGGGTCTAAAAAAAAATCGACCGGCAAAAGTAAAGAGAGGTCAATTTATCAGAATGCTCTTGAAACAACACTTCGGATTCAAACAATAAATTGAGAGGGTGTGGTTGAAGGTGAGATCGTTGGGCCTACTCCAACCACAATGGCCCATCACACCATAACACAAAAATAAAAAAAAGTCGGGTTTGCTTATCAATCACTTTCAAAAACTTGGCCCGTTGTTCCCCAAAAAAATTAAAACCCGACTCCCGG
>TARA_R100000655_G_scaffold110019_1_pt1 | contig 15550 bp, 26 predicted proteins | sample TARA_R100000655 | Tara Oceans TARA_R100000655 (sample SAMEA2622497) | marine metagenome | biome: marine biome (ENVO:00000447); feature: deep chlorophyll maximum layer (ENVO:xxxxxxxx); material: "saline water (ENVO:00002010), including plankton (ENVO:xxxxxxxx)" | depth 90 m
TTTTCTGTGTTAAAAGTTTTGTGATAAAAAGACCCCTATACAAGAAAAAAAATATTTTTACTGGTAAATAGACTGTATTGTATGCGTGGTAAGGGATTGTATGCGATTAAGCTTTGTTCTGGTGCGATTGTATTAAATCCGTCAAAACTGACACGAAAACGAGCTAAAAAAAAATAAATTATTTTTATGTCAGTTGATTATATTTTATTTGATATATGATATATGTGTGTATTATTGAAAGCAACACGATGTATTTTAAGGCGATTTGAGGCGTATATACTACCCTTACTTAATTGAGTAAGGTATTTGTATATTAGAGACAAAAAAAAGAGCTTAAAAGATCTCTAAATAGTTTTATTTGTTTTATGTTGTATTTAAGCTTATTTAATCTGATCCACTAGGTAAACATTAAGCCAATAAAAAAACCCACTTTAAAAGTGGGCTTTAATAGTATTTATTATTGTTGGTTTATCGTTCGTAAAAATTACAATATTCCTTTAAATAATATTTATAGATTTCGCTAAATGTAAAACGCTTTGTGTATTGAATACATTGGCAAGTATAAACACCCTTTTTAAGTATGATGACATTATCACTATTCAACCACTTTAAAAAGTTTTTATAATCTTGATTTGTTCCTATCATCATTTTATAGTATTAAGTTTTAATAACTTATTTAAATGAGATTTAACAAGGTAAAAATAGTATGTATTTATATTTGCTTTGCTCGCATCGTGTACACCTAAAAAGAATAAAGGATTCTTTAAAGCCACCTTTTTAAATTCCTCTAATGAATAGTAATTTTTAAAGGTTTTTCTTTTGGTTGTCATTCCCTCGCCTATAAGACAATTAAAAAAGGGTATTTGTTCATCTAAACAAAAGATTAAACAATCATTGTAATTGTCAAAAGTGTATTTCTTAACTTCTTGTTTACTCCCAAACAAAAAGCGTTTTTTAATTGTGGTTTGTTTTGCTTCGTAGATCATAATTTTAGTAATTTAAATATTGTTTAAGTTTTTTTTGATAATTCGCTTTTTTATAATTCTTATGCAAGTTTATAAATAGTGTGTATTGAGAGTGGAAAAGCATATCCATTCCACACCCCGAAATTTTACCGTTCTTGTCGCATCCTGCTAAATTTAAAATTTTCTTGTCTCTAATACTTACTATTTTATTATTCTTTACATAAGCAAATTGTATTTTTCGACTCATTCCCGACTTAGACACAGAATCCACACGCATATAAAAAGAGCCATTATATAAAGCCTTTTTAATGTCGTTTAATTGGTTTAATCTTTCTTTATAAGTAGAATTAAAATATTTCTCTTTTGCTTCTTCTGTGTTTTCTTTCTCAAAAGCGTGTGCGATGTGTTGAGAATAAAAATTTAAATGTTCTTTTAAATCTTCGTTTGTCAGCTTTTCGGCTAGTTGTTTAATGTGTTTTGTTGGTTTCATTTTTTTGTGTTTTGGTTAATAATACGCGCAATTTAATTTAAAAATAATTTCTAAAAAAATGCTTCAAAATTTGCAAATGTCATAAAGTCAGTCGAAAACTCCTACCCTATCGATTTTTTTCAATTTCACCGATTTTGCCTATCTCCTACCCTCAACCCCTCCCCTCCTATGTAATTTTTAGTCCATTTAGTAATACGCTTTTATTTTGTGGGGTAGGTTTGAAAATTAAAAAAATGTTTATATCTTTGCCTTCGAACCAAAAAACTAAAATTAATTTAAATTGCTTGAAATGAGTAAAGAACAAGAAAATCTACTAAAGCAAGTTCGACCGATGTTAATAACTGGTTGGAACTTAAACAACGAAGAGAAGTGTTACGATGTTAAGTTATCGTTAGCATATTACCCAACCGAATATGATGGAGGCAATCCACCTCGAATCAGATATACTTTAATTATGGAGAGTGGTCGAGAGCAAAGTAATTTTAATTGTTCTAAGCACTTTACTGATATGATTAATTGTATTACTAAGTGTATATATGAGGCACAAGTAAAAAAGAAAAGTCATTAGTGAAAGTTCCATTTTGAAGATAATATAATTTAGGTTTATATACCGCCCCTCCTTATATGTTAAACAAAGAAGAACAAATAGATTTAATAGTTTTGGTAGCTACTTTTAAGAGCTTTAACGAGCAATTATATAACTTGAAAGGTAAGCACAAGGCTCAAACAAAGATGTGGTTTAATAGACTACTTAACACAGCTCGTAGTTACGAGAATAGTATCAAGTCACAAACTGATTTGATTGATGACGAAAATTTAGAAATAGTTTATGATGCTATTACAGATTTAATTTATGCAATAAAAGAAAACACAATTAATCAAGTAAATAAAAAATAAACAAATGAAGGGACATTGGAAGAAACAATTTAATTACGAATACCTTGGATCGTATTCGTTAGATGGTAAAAAAGAGATTGTAGTTACAGTTAGTAAGCTATCTCAAGAGAAGGTTACTGGACAACAAGGTAGAAAAGAAGATTGCTTTGTAGTTTACTTTAAGGAGTTTGATAAAGGAATGATACTTAACCGAACTAATGCAAGAGCAATAGAGAAAGTAGCGGGAAGTGGATTGATTGAAGATTGGGTAGGAGTACAGGTTACATTGTATGTAGAGAAAGGTGTTAAAGCTTTTGGTGATGTAGTTGATGCTTTGCGGATTAGAGATAAGAAACCGACTAGACAAACTATGACAAAGGAAATCGAAACGAGTATGTTAGATGCTATCAAGAATGGTAAAGCTACTCAAGTAGAACAAGCTCTTATTAAGTACAATATGACTGACAAGCAAAGAGAGAGAATTGAATTAAACTTACAATCTATAGGATTATGATGTTACTAATTTGTATTCTATGGATATTAGTAGTAGCTAAAGCTCCTTGGTGGATTTGGGTTTGTTTTGTAACTCACATTGTAGGAAGTATTTTTGCTTGGCTATTTGAAAGTAACGATAGTGTAAATAAATTAATTGATAAACTAAAGTAATTATGGAGATGTATATACCATTATTAGTAATACTAATTATTTTGAGTTATATAGCGTATTTATCTTTAACATTAGAAGATAAAAAATAATGAAAACATTTAAGACTGACCAAGAATACTACGGAGACTGGGAGTACACTACTAACTCTCAATTAGGTTACTTAAAAAAAGGGTGGGAGTACTACGAGATGATGAAGCGTGGAGGTACAATCGACTCACCTGCTTTAAGGTTTGGAAATTTAGTTCACACACTTATATTAGAACCTAAAGAGTTTCAACGTAAGTTTGTTGTAATTAATCCTGAAGATAGACCTGAACCAACTAAGTCGATGGCGAGTAAATTAAATAAAGCTTGGAAGATTAAGATGGAGGAAAGAGAAGGTATTGTAATCGGAATGGATCAGTATAATTTAGCTTTGAATCTTCGGGACAAGTTGTCCAGGATCGATGAGGTTAAATCTATTTTAGATAACTCTGAGAAGGAAGTACCGAAGTGTTGGATAGACTTTAACACGATGCGAAAGTGTAAAGGAAAAGCCGATATAGTTGTTGATGGAGGTGATATGTTAGTAGATATAAAGACTACCTCTAAGCCAGTAAGTGAATTTAGAAAGAGTGCTTACAGGTACAATTACCACAGACAAGCTGCGTTCTATTTAGACGGCTTCGGAGCAAAAGAGTTTGTGTTCATTGTAGTAGAGACACAAGAACCTTATCAAGTAGGTATATTTAGATGTACTGAGAATTTTATTGACCAAGGTAGGCAAGAGTACGTTAGCTTACTGGAGATGTTAAACCAACCAAAAACTAAAGTAATACACGAAGAATTATGAGAAGAAGAGTAGCTACTGATTATGGAATAAGAAAGTTAGAGAAAGCACTTCCTGATATTTGTTTATATTGGAATGTTACTAAAGATGATATGTTAAGTAAATGTAGAGATAGAAATTTAGTTTACGCTAGGCACTCATTAAGGTACTTGCTTTATCAAGATAAAAAGTTACCTTTAGCAGAAATTGGTACACTTACTAATTGTGACCACGCTACTGTGATGCACTCAGTCAAAATGTTTAGAATATTAATGAAACAAGACTTTATGTTTAACCAGTTATTTGCTATGATAAATAAAAAATTAGTTTATAATAGGCACAGTACAATAAAGTCTAAGATAAAACAAGTGATTACATCTGATTTATCACAAATAGAACAAATAGAAAAATTAGAAAAACTATACAATGAAGATAGATAGAATAGACGTTTGTCACGAGACGATCCAAGAGGAAACAGATGAGAGTATAATAGTATCTGTAGTATCAACAGATAACGAAGATGAGTTTCAAATTAGATTTCACATTAATTACCACGAGGAAGTTAGTCCACTTGTAGGATTATGTGTTGATGAAATGAATAAAACACCTCAAGCAAGAGATTTTTTTTTAAAGGTCGTAGACCAATATTATGAGCAATTTTAATTTTAATTTTAACTAAACAAAGAAAAGGATGAGAGATTTATCTTTAAAAGGCGAGATTACAAAAATCGCTAAACTAGAAACTGGAACGTCAAAAGCGGGAAAGGAATGGAAAAAGTTAGGGTTTGTTATCACCACAGAAGGTGAGTACCCTAAAGATGTTTACTTCACAGTATTTGGTGAAGAGAAAACAACAAACTTTATGACTTACAATAGAGTTGGTCAAGTTGTAGAGGTATTTTTTAATATTAATGCAAGAGAATTTAACAACAAATGGTACACGGATCTTGGTGCGTGGAAAGTAGTAAGTGAGAAGATTACTGAATCTACTACTCCTGTAACAGAGACAGCTTCTGCTGATGGATTTCACAAAACGGAAGATTTACCATTTTAATTAATAAAGGTGTGGGTGATTAACTGTTAAACCCTTATAATCTCAGCTACAGAGTGCGATATTGCAAAAACCAAACCTGAGAACCTTTTATAATAACGAGAGTGGGCTGCGTGAGTGCTACATATTCAAATCCTAGTTTTAAGCAATACGGCTAGGTTGTTCTTGTACGAGGGGAGTTAGATTTTGATTTGGTCGTCGGTTTTACTCTCCTCTACTTTTTTTTTAACCAAAGAAAAAACCAATGAAAATGGCAAAGAGATTTACAGAAACAATGAAATGGAATGAGGATTGGTATTTAGACCTATCCTTAGCAGATAAATTATTTTGGATTTACGTTTGCGATAATTGTGACCACGCAGGTATATTCAAACCGAATAAAAGAATGTTTGAATTATTGATAGGTAACGAGATTAATGTACAATCATTCTTAGATAATGTAAACTTAAACAAACCGAGAATTTGCGTTCTAGGTAATGGCAGATGGTTTCTTACTGGCTTTATAGAGTTTCAATATGGTAACAAACTTAATCCTAATAACAGAGTACATAAGTCTATATTAAAAATATTGAATGAAAACGATATTAGTTTAGACTTTCCTAACAATAAGATTAGTTTAACAGAACCTGTTAATAGTCGAAGAAATATTCCTGAGTCCACCCAAGAAGTTATTACATACTTCCTAGAAAAAGGTAGCAACAAAAGGGAAGCTGAAAGGTTCTTTTACTTCTACGAGTCCCAAGGATGGAACGTAGGTAAGAACCCTATGAAGGATTGGAAGATGGCAGCTTCAGGGTGGATTTCAAGGAATAAAAAAGATAAGCCCGATCCTGATTACTTAGGAGGTCAATTAAATGCTATGAAGAACTAGAATGGCTCTTTATAAAGTGACCTCCAAACAAGAGGTAACTGATTATTGTAAAGAAATTTACTCTAATGGTTACACAAAGGGTCTTACTACTGGTATTAAACCTTTAGACCCTCACTACACTTTCCGTAAAGGTGAGCTAACTATAATGACTGGATTCGCTAACATTGGAAAAACCACTACACAACTTTTTTTAATGATGATGGCTTCTAAGCTTTACAATTACAAGTGGCTTATGTATTGTCCTGAGAACGAACCTATCGGTGACTTGATGATAGATATAGCTGAGATGTATTGTGGTAAGACAGCCGATAAAGAGTTTAGCGATAGGATCAGTCAAGACAATTACCTTAGAGCTATCGAGTGGGCTTATGAGCATTTTACTGTACTTACATTTGAAGAGACACCAACTGTAGATGAGGTGTTAGAATCGTTTGAAGAGTATTTGCAAGTAGTTGAGATAGATGGCATATCTATAGACCCTTTAAACGATTTAAAAGCACCACCAAAGATGAGTAAGTACGATTACTATTACGATGCTTTAAGTAATGTAAGAAGGTTTATTAAAAGGCACAATGTAATGTTCTACTTAGTGGTTCATCCAGGAACAGCAGCTAACAGAAGAAGAAACGAAGATGGTACTCGACCTGCTCCTAATATGAGTGATGTAGAGTTTGGTGCTATGTTTGGAAATAGGGCAGATAACTTTCTTGTATTTCATCGTAACCCACAAAGTGAGAAGTGGAATGTTACTGAGATACACGCACAGAAAATTAAGTTTCAGAAGTTAGTCGGAGTACCCACACCTGAACTTACACCTGTCTGTTTGTTTTATTCTTATAGTTTGCGTAGGTTTAGATACCTTAATGAGAACGGAACTTTAATTGATCCGATACAAGAAACGATAATCAAAAGACCAACTAACGATATATTTTAATTATGAAGATATTAAATTTATATGCTTGTCTTGGTGGAAACCGATACAAGTGGAACGAAGTAAAAGAAGATATTGAAGTTACAGCAGTTGAATTAGATAATGAATTAGCTAAATTATATAAAGAGAGATTCCCAAATGATAAAGTAATTGTAGCTGATGCACATCAATATTTATTAGATCATTATCAAGAATTTGATTTTATATGGAGTAGTCCACCTTGCCCTACACATAGTAGGGCTAGATATTGGGGTTTTGGTGCTAATGGTAAAAAACCAGTTTATCCTGATATGAAACTATATGAGGAAATAATATTTTTAGAACATCATTGTAAGAATAAATATGTAATTGAAAATGTAATACCTTACTATGAACCTATGTTTAATCCAAAAAAACGAGATAGACATTTGTACTGGACTAATTTTAGATTACCTAATAATTTAAATGGAAGAGTTAAAAACTTTGGTGATGCTAAAAATGGAAATACCGAATCTTTAAAAACTTGGTCTACTTTTCACGATTACGATTTTACAAAATATAAAGGAAAAAAATTAATTTTAAAAATAGCAAGAAACCTAGTAGATTACGAAGCAGGTAAAACAATATTAGAAACAGCATTAAACATACATAAATCAAATCAATCTAACCAATTAACTATACTTTAAATTATGCCTGATCAAATTACAATGAAAGCAATTAATCTATTGCGAGAAGCCGACCCGAATTTAGACGAGATGAATAGTCTCGATAAGTTTATAGCACATCAAAGCGAGGTGTTAAAGATGTATAAGCAATTCGAGGGACACCCTCAAGCTGAGAAGTTAAAGCCTAGATTAAAGGTGTTCGAGGAAAGTGCGTTAGCATTTACTTGGGTACACACACAAATGATGGCTTATAAAAGAGAAAAGTTTTTAGCCAATGCCAATGAAATGGAGATGGCTAATGCTGTTATAGAACTCAAGCAAGAGTTAGATATATTAACTAAATTAAATAAAAGTGACTGAAAAAGAACTAAACTTGTTAGACCGATTCGCTAGTAAGTATAAAATTAATTGTGTCCCTTCAGGGGGAAAGTATGATTTTTGGGATTTTACCTACGAGTGGGATGCAAGGAAGTTCTATTGCGAGATGAAGCAAAGAAATTTTACTTTAGATACAGCTAAGAGTAAATATCCTGAAGGATTAATACTAGAGATGCACAAGTACGAAAGGATATTAAGAAAGACTAAAAATGAAAAAGCAGCTCAAGGATTGTACATTAATTTCTTTGATTGTGATTCTGTATTAGTATTTAATTTAAACAAAACTAAAATAAGTAACTGGTTTTGGAGGACAATGCCCGAATCTACTGACTTTGGTAGGAAAAGTTTTGTTTATAAGTATGTTACTTTTTTAGAATATGATAAAGGAAAAGTTTTGTATATTTGACCATTCTTACGATTTTTTTGCATAATTAGTAAGTTTTTTGGTTAAAAATGGAAAGAGGATGTCTACTTGTAGATGTCCTTTTTTTTTGTAAATTAGCGAGTGTTATGGCAAAGTTTAAATGTAATAAGTGCGAAGAAGTTAAAGAGCTATCAAGTTATTCAATTAAGGTAGTTGATGATAAGGTAGTTAGTCCCGAAGCGATTTGTTGCGATGAGCATATGGATCGTGTAAAGGAGAATAATGGATTTGGAGGTATTATAAAGAAGCCAAACGGAACTGTAAGTGGAAAGTTTTAACCAAAGAGATTATGAGTAGTATAGAAGAACAAGTTTGTTTTAAGATTTTAAAGCGTTCTGACGTGGGCAAAAAGAAATATGGCACTACGATGGAGCGAGAAGATTTAAGTAAGTTAGATTGGCTTAAACACGCTCAAGAAGAAGCGATGGATTTAGCTGTGTATTTACAAAAGTTAATCGAGCTTGAGGAAAGTAAGCCGTTTCAATACGAGTGGAATATGACTAAGCCTATTGATAGTGGTAACCACAACAGAAAGATGCTTGACCTAGAGATAGAAAATTTAGGAAAAGAAAAAGAGGACTAGCCGTCCTCTCCTTGCTCTTCTTCTGTAGAATCCACTATCCAATTTCCAAAGATTTCTTCAGCTATCTCTTCGGGTGTTTTCTTGTCTCTCTTATCCATTCTGTCGGTATATATTTGTTAGCCCACTTTATATTATTCTTATCGCACCATTGGGCATAAGTTGTGCGACTATTCTTATTTAACTTATTGTTAGGTCTCATAAAGACCATTCGTATATCTAATTCAGGGTGTTGCTCTATTACCAGTAACATCTTCTTCCGATCCTTAGAGGTAAACCTTCCCTTTAATTCAATAACAATTCCGTTTGGGAGTATAATATCAGGTATATATTTTCGCTGTTCGGAAATCTCGTAGTAAAGATTAATAGTTTCATACTCAAAAGGGATTTTACTTTTACGCAATTTAGAACAAACATCTTCTTCATATTTACTCCTATATCTATTTTTGTCTGTTTTCATAATATGTCTTTTTATTGTGGCAACTGTGACACAATCCTTGTAAATTAGATTCGTCTAACTCAGCTCCACCTTGTTTGATAGGTACAATGTGGTCGACTACATCAGCAGGTTTAACCATATCATTATTTAAACAATAAACGCACAAAGGGTTCTTGTCTAATACAACCTTTCTTAGCTTCCTCCAAGCGTATTTTCTATAGAACGAAGTATCTCCACCCCAAGACCTATTTTTTTCAGCCTTAGAGCGTCTATCTCTGCCTTTAGGAAGCCAAGGCACTATTTAGATTTTGATGAACCACCAAAGAAGAAATCAATAATGGTATTTACTTTGCTTGACATAGCACCAAATACTGTGCTAATAAAACCTATTTCGTAATCTGAAAGCTCTAAAGTATTTGTTATAAAACACTTGAACATAAAGTAAGATATAAGAAAATAAGCACAAGTAAAAATGATAGCCAATATCTTTTGTATAAAGCTATCGTCCATAAACATTGTTCTAGCACTACTTCTGTCTTGAACCTCAAGAGCAAACATTTCCTTTTCGTGGTCTTGTATAACTTTCTCAAACTCATTTTTAAGTTTTAAACGTTCTTCGTCAGTTGTTACTACATCGTCTATAATAGTAGAAGCTTGTCCTACTAAACTTTTAAGAATATTTTTTATCATAATGTAATTATATCAGGTGCGTATCTGTATTGTGTGTCTCCATCCTTATCTTTGTAAGCCTCTAATACTTCTCGTCTGTTTTTAGATTTTTTAAGAGATATGTGAATCCAAGAAAAGTCAAATTCATTTATCATTTGGTCAAACTCAACTGCATTATCTATAATCCAGTCGTAAACTTTTTTATTACACATTTGACCATCTTTCCAAAATTGTATATCAAGTGCCTCACCTTTGCTGTGCTGTGACTTATTGCTTCCACCAATAGCACGATTGAGTTCCTTGTTGCGATAACCACTACTAATCCTGATAGGACCAAGATGGTTGCGAAGAGGCTGTAAAATATTTGTAATAAGTCTTTGGATATTTTCCAAGTCTTTTTTTGTTGGCTCATTATCTATTCCAAGTCTTTTGGCTGTGTTACTTCTAGTAATTTCCGATAACACAAAATTTTTACTTAGTCTCATTTATACTACTTTTTTAGTGATTCTAATTCTTCTTTTAAAGCATCAATTTGATATTGCAACTTCTTATTAGTAAAGTCAAATTCTATTTTACTTACTTCGGTTTTAGGTAAACTCTTAGCTTCATTAATATCGTTTTGTAAAACTAAATACTCTCCAACAAGTAATAAACTAGCCGCACCTATAGCAATAAAGTTTCTTACACTAATAACAAAAGTTTGGTCTTGTATTTCTTTAGTCACTTCTCTTTAATTTGATTAGCAGCTAACAATAATTCTATCTTGTGTAATTTAGTCGATATATCTGCTAAGATAATCTTTAATTCGTTATCAGATTGCTCTAAGTGATATACCCTAGAAGAAAGTTTAGTTACCTTAGTTTGAAGATTAGTCCATACTCCAACACCAGTAGATAACAATACAATAACTGATATTATTACCTCTATTATTCCTATTGTAACTTGCATTTTTAGTTTTATTATTTTGTTTTAAATAAAGGGAGTGAAAGTAGTCTATCGAAAAGGTAGCAAAAAGATACACTACAATCAATCTCCCTATTTATAATCTTGATAATGTTATTTTAGCTCCATAGATTGTTCTATTAGTAGCTCCTGGAGTAAATTCTATACTTAAATATCTACCAAGTAAACCTGATTGAGCTGATGATAATGCTTGATTTGTTCCAACACTTGGAGAACTTGTTAAGGCTGAAACTGTAGCATCAGATATATTACAAACATAAACATTGAAAGTTGATGAACTTGAATTTCCATTTACTTGAACGTGAGTAGCCTCATAACCGATTGGTATTTGAAAAGAGGCAAACATTGATGAAGTTGCAGAATTTATTGCTGCTGTTGCTCCATCCGAAGTATCTTTAGTATATGGTGCTAAACCTGTATTATTACTAATGCTAAAATCAATAGGCGTTAAATAAGCTGCTGTGTCAAATATGTTACCTATGTTCGTTCCTCTTAGTTCAGCTCCATTTAAAAAGTCAACAGACGTATCTTTAAATGTCGCTATAGTTAACTCACCCGCTGCTCCTGCTGATGATGTGTTTGCTCTAATTTGTACTTCGCCATTTGAGGCTCTGTTACATATTGTAACTATATTAGTTGGATGAATTACAAAAGCAAATTTTAAGCCCCCTCCTGAATCTCTGTACAATATACCTCCACTTCCTGACCCTCCGTTTACATCATCATCAAAAATAATATCCCCACCACTATTTAACTTTATTTTTTCATTTGAGCCTTGTATTTCAACATTACCTGTAAATGTAACTTTATCTGTACCGATAGTCATTAAATCAGTACCACCAAAAGACCCTCCATCATTAAACTGAACCTGTGTATCTGATCCTCCTGGACTCGTGCTACCTCCACCGCCTCCTGTAATTACATTGGTTAGGTCGTAAACTAAAGGGCTAACTATACAGCCTAATGGATAATCTAATTCAGGAGTAAATGAAGTTACAGGTATTTGTTTTGAGCTTGTTGCAACATCACTAGAAGCTGTTAATGTAAGAGAGTTTGAACCATCAGCATAAGTGATTTGTATTTTTTGACCACTATATATTTTAGCCCTAGTATTATCTACTAATGTAATTTGTGTAGTAGCTGTACCTGATTGTATCGCTGCGTTTGTTGTACCTAAACTGTTTTCGTTTATTTGATTTAATATTATCTTACTATTAATATTTTCACCTGAACTTAATACACCTAACGAAGAAGGTGACATAGCTCTACCTGCATTTATACCATCAGGACTACCTACTGTAACACTAGCACTTGTACTTATTTTAAACCATTCACCGCTCATTGTTTCACTTTGAGCTTTAAATGTACCTCCTAAAAATTGATAGTACTTAAATACACCATCATTATTTATTGAATATTTTAAATTTTTAATAGGCGATATATCTGAACTAAATACATCTGCTTGTAGTATTTCTAAAGGTTCTGTTTGTAATTGTAAAAATTCTCTTGTTAATAGTTGTAAAATATTTAAATAATCACCAGTATCATTTGCCCTAAAACCTTGTGTTGAAGTAAACATCACAGGGTCAGCATCAGTACCTGTATTGTGTTGAACAGAAAAAATTGCATTTTGAGAATTTGCTAAACCTGAAGTAGTTTGACCTACTTCAATTTCACCTAAATCTAAATTTTCAAAAGCATCATTATTAGATTGATTAGTAGTAAAAGTCAACCCAACTTGATTTCCAAGAGCTAATGCATTATATCCTGCTACTGTAATACTAGCAGTATTGATACCATAAAAAGACCCTGATTTAGTTGTTCTAGTAACTGTAGATGGTGTTTGATTTTGATAAGTTGTACCACCAGAATTGACTGCCCAAGATGGGTTACTTGGATATTGATAATAGTAAGGAGTATATTCATTTGTAGCAGTAAGAGTAATAACTACTTCTCCTGAAACTAATGGTACAGGAAATGAACCTGCAAATTTTATAGCAGTTTCTGCTATGTATGCATCCCCAACTCTTTGTACTCTACAAGGTCGAAATTCTGCACTTGATAATGATAAATTGTCACCTATTTCGTCTATATTTCTTATTGTACTAATATCTACATAATCACTATCTGCATTATTTAAAATAGTGCCCGATCCATTAGCACTTTTACCTCTAACTAAAGTCATTGTGTGTACAGTAGTATCTGTACCCCACTCTAAAATACCTGCACCTTGTCTTAAATATCTTGTATCCGCTCCTGTTCCGATTTTAATTTGCAACTGAGCTGTTGTTTTGTGTCCTGCGTTTACTAAATCGTAAGATGAACTTGGAAAGTTTAATTGATTTCTGTTAAAAACTTCTTTATGAGTTGCTGCGAAATTTATAGACATTGAGCCTTGCTCATCAGTGTCTCCTTGTAGTAAACCTGCTGTAAAACCAGTTGTTAAATCTGCATCATCAGGAACAAAAAATGTAGACTCACCATTTATAAAATCACAAGTTACACTTTTTAAAACTGGGTCAAAAGTAATTGTTGAACCTGCTAAAATATAATTAGCAGATTGGTCTATAGTAAGATTTACATTTTCATCTGCTATATTACCACCTGAAGCTACTTCATTGTCTGTGCCTAAATAATTGTATGTTTTTATTAAGCCACTTGTAGCTATTTTATTATTTGGTTGAATAAAATAATAATTACCATTACTTAAAAAACCTATAGTATTAAATGTTTGTAAAGAACCTTTTAGCACATCGTACTTTTTGTATTTTAAAGGTTTTTTTTCAACATCACCTCTATATGCTGCATTTGTAATATAGTAAGAATAAAAAGGGTCGTTAGCTTCGTAAGTTTCACCATCTCTAAACCAATCTATTCCCGTCTTAAACCACTTATGGTTTTGTGGTATTGGAGATTCGTTTGCAGATGAATGGTCAAATAAAGACATTGTGCTACCAAAATCGTTTATATGATTATTTATCCTATAAGCTTTATTCCAAGTAGATGTTGATAAAGTATCGTCTTCTCTTTCTTTATAAACACCTATAGAATCGGTAGCAATTATTTTAACTGGATAAGGAAAAGGCTCGTTAGATAAAGTATCAAATGATGGTTGCACCCATCCAAACCACCAAAGGTTAGCGTTACTTACACTATTTTTATATATTCTAATAAAATACTCTTTATCACCCTTTTGAAATACATCATATATAAATGCCTCATCAACATTATTTTCAGCATAAAAACTTACAATACATTCTGAATTTAAAAATTGTCTATTTCTTGTGCCACCTTGGCCAGTCCATTTAACCTCAAAACCCTCACCTTGAAGATTTATATCGGTACTACTACCTGAATAGCTTTTTTTCCAAATTTCAACGTACCAAGTTGTACCTGCCTCGCCTTTTATTTGAGAATCTCTGTACTTTCCGTATGCCATAATTTACCTTCTAGCTTTTCTTCTGTTAGCTCTATCAAATACAATTAATAAATCATCACCCGATATTCTTACATCAGGTGTAGTCGAACCACCAAAACCTCCATTAGGAATTATAGTTCCTTTTTGTGAGTTTGGAACAAATAATTCTGGTCCTTGTTCCCCAACGAGACTGATTTTACCTAAAGGTGGTTGACCACCACTAGCAAATCCTCCACCGAACATACCACCTAATATATCTTTAAATCCTTGATTTTGTCCAAACTTTTTCTGAGCTGCTGCTGTACCACCAAGTCCAGTTAAAGAAAGTATAGCACTTAGGACAAGTGCTTTAATTATCATCGAAGTAATTTGTTTAGCTAAATCTTTAAATATTTGACCTAGACCTTGTAAAAAGTTTTGACCACTTAAAATAGTATCTGCAAATGATTGAGCAAAGTTTTCCGATAAACTAACAGCTAAACTATTAAGTGAATTAGTCCATCTTTGAGCTGATGCTAGTTGCTCTTGTTTTAATCTAATATCTTCTTGATATGCTGCAAAAGCGTTTTCGCCAAATATAGCATCGTAAGCTTCTTGAAGGGATCGTGTTTTAGGTTCTTGTGTAGGTGTTGCTTCACCTCCGCTTGAACCTTCAAATCCAAAATCAAACACACCCATTATTCCTTCACCAACACTACTCTTAAAGTCTTTGTATGTCTTAAAAAATTTTGAAGAACTATCTGAAAACTTAGCAAATTTACTTAATTCATTATCAGGTATAATAGTTAATTCTTCTGCAGGTTTAAAATTTTCAAATATTGTTATACCAAACTTAGCAGCTATATCCCTTAACTTAGTAACTGTTTTATTAAACATATTAATAAAAAAATTACCTATAGAGTTTGCTAAATTTTTAAATCTATCTTTTAATGCCTTACCATTATCTATAACAGCTTGACCTAAAATACCTAAGACTAAAATTAACTTATCTATTATAACAACTATTGCCCCAACAACAAGAACTACTGGTGCTGCTGCTGCTATAAAACCACCCATCGCTGATAGTCCTGCTACTAAAGCTCCACCTAAACCACCTATTATCAAAGCTAGTGGACCTATAGCTGCTGCAACAGAACTTACAGTTACAATAACGTTTTGAGTTTTATCATCTAAGCCACTAAATTTATTTGCTAAATTAGTTAAAAGTTTTATAAGAGGCATAATTCTATCAGAAAGTAAAGCACCTAATTCTAAGTTTAAACCCTCTATTGCCGATTGCATTTTTTTAACTTTTGCAACAGTAGTTTTACTCATCGCATCTGCCATTTCATTTAACCTAGTAGTGTTTGTCTTAAATTCAGTAGTTAAATCTTTTAC
>TARA_R100000655_G_scaffold4403_6_pt1 | contig 15526 bp, 14 predicted proteins | sample TARA_R100000655 | Tara Oceans TARA_R100000655 (sample SAMEA2622497) | marine metagenome | biome: marine biome (ENVO:00000447); feature: deep chlorophyll maximum layer (ENVO:xxxxxxxx); material: "saline water (ENVO:00002010), including plankton (ENVO:xxxxxxxx)" | depth 90 m
ATATGGAAAGATATAAAAAAATATTTGGAAAGATCATGCAAGCGATCTAATGGCAGACACACAGCAGATACTATTTATAAACAAATACTTACAGGTGAAGCTAATCTTTGGATAGCTTTTGAAGAAAATAAAAATGTAATAAAAGGATGTGTAATTACTACATTTATATACTATCCAACAGGATTAAAAATGTTACATATATCTCAGCTAGCAGGTAAGAATATGGAGGATTGGATAGAATCTGGTAGACCAATATTAAATAGTTGGGCAAAAGACAATCAATGTGATGGCATAGAAGCAATGGGTAGAAAGGGATTTGCTCATTGGTCAACAAAGAAAGACGAAAACTGGCAAGCAAGCCATGTTCATTTTGAAATGAAATTTAAGGAGAACGATTAATGTCAGGCGGTGGCGGAAGTAGTATGCCTAGTACACAGCATACTTCATCAACAGTACAACAAAATACATTACCTGCATATGCACAACCATATGTAGAAAGAGCTTTTAGAAGATCAGAGGTAGAGTCATTACAGCCATATACTCCATATGGTGGTCAACGATTAGCATACTTTTCTCCTGACGAATTAAACGCACAAGCTATGACTCGTGGCTTTGCAGGTGCTGGAACACCACAAGCTTTCACAGATGCAAGTGATAGATTTTCAAATGTCGGTCAATCTTTTGATCCTATACAATTTAATAATGAAAACATTCAAGCAAGAATGAATCCGTTTCAACAAAATGTCATTGATATACAAAAGAGAGAAGCACAGAGAAGATCAGAGATGGCAGGAGATAGAATTTCTGATGCCGCTACTAAAGCAGGAGGATTAGGTGGATATCGTGAAGCCATTATGCAAGCAGAAAGAGAGCGTAATTTAGGTCAAAGGATGGATGATATACAGGCTAGAGGTAGTCAACAAGCTTTCCAAGCCGCTTCAAGACAGTTAGATGCTGATAGAAGAGCAGAAGCACAAGCTTTTGATTTGGCAAATCGTGCTAATCTAATGGCTGGTGAGGCTCAGATGGGGTTAGGTTCAGCTACACAAGCTGATGCACTATCTAGAATATCTGCATTAGAAGGTATTGGCGCACAACAAAGAGCAATGCGACAAGCTGGATTAGATATTGGATTCGAGGACTTTACAAGACAAAGAGATTATCCACAGCAACAACTCGCGTTTTTCAATGCAATGTTGCAAGGACTGCCAATGCCAGAAACTGCAACTAGAAGTACATATGAAAGACAGCCGGGATTATTTCAGACATTAGCAGGTTTAGGACTTGGCGGATTAGGTTTATATAGAGGTATGAGACAATGAATTTAGTAGAATTGAGTCAAGATTTAGAGTACATACCGACAGATGAACTGGTACAAATGGTAAATAATCCTAATGCCAGATTCCCATCTTTTTTGGTTCTTAGTGAAGTACAAAGAAGAAATCAAAATAAAATGTCTTATGATGCACAAGTAAATTCACAAAGACCAGATACTACTGTAGCAGAAGAAGCTGTTGCAAATCTTACTGGCGGTTTGGCAGGAATATCATCTAACCAACCACTCTCCTCACCTATGGGTGAATCACCTGTTGGCGGTGATGTTCCTGCTTCTGGTTTAAGAATGATGGCAGAGGGTGGAATAACAGGATATAACGAAGGTGGTATGTCTTACTTTGATAGAGCTTTAGGTGCTATTAAAGGTAGATATACAGATGACGATGGACTTGATTATAGTCAAATGGCTACTGATGCTGGTTTGGCGGCTTTAACTTTTACACCTGCTGGTTTAGCTGGTAGAGGTTTACAAGGTATATTAGCGGCTAGTAAGTTTTTAAAACCAAGCAGAATAAGTAGAGGTCTTAGAAGATTCTTTACTGGTGTAGGTGCTAGAACAAATAAAAATGCTATACCTTTTGGAAAAGTAGCTGATTTATCAGATAGAAAAAGAATGGGAATGTTACAACAATTTGGGAAACAAGCTGTAAGAAGAAATGCTCCTAGAGTTGTTGGTGCTGGTTTAATAGCTAATGAAATATTAGGTGATGATGAAGCAATACCAGAGGAGATGGGAGATGATTTACCAGATACACAGCCTAGCATTGATCGTGGCATTGGTGCTATTAGTAGAGATACTGAAGCTAGCATTGATCCTTTTGATATGGCTCGCATGGGGTTTGCCCTCATGGGTGCTAGAGATACTAGCGAGTTAGCAAAAGGTCTTAGTGGTATAGCTGAAGATATACAGTCTAGAAGAAAAGAAGCTCCACTTTTAAAAGCTCAAATGGAAGAAATACAAGCTAAAGTTAATTACTATAATGCTCAAGGTCAGTATGGTTTAGCTGATCAGTTGTACAAACTAGCTTCTAGTTTATCTGCACAAATATCAGCTCTGCTAGAAACTGGTAATGCAGAAGAAGCAGGAAAAGTAGCTAAACGACTAGCTGAAGTAAATAGAGCTTATGGTGGAGAACTTGGAATACAATCACCTAGCGAAGAAGATGTTATAGCTAGAAACATGGCAGATTAAATATGTCTAAATTTGTTTTACCTGATGGTAAAAAAATAAATATACCTAGTGATCCTGCGGAAAGAGCAGAGTTAGTTAGTGCTGTCAAAAGTAGATATGGTATAGATTTAGATGATACTAATGCTTTAACACAAGCCTTTGAATCTTTAAAAGCACTACCTAGAAGTGCGCTCACAACTGCTATAAGTGCGCCTGAAGGTGTAGCGGCACTATTAGATATAGGTGATGATGGTTCTGTACTAAAAGGATTGCGTGGATTAAAAAAATCTATTCGTGAAGATTCTTTTCTTGCGGCTGATCCTTTATATGCAGATACATTTGCTACTAAATTAGCTGAAGGTTTTGGTTCTTTTGCACCATTCTTAGGTGCAGGTATAGCAGGTAGAGCTTTATCAATAGGGAGTAAAGCAATACCGAAACCTTTTCTTGGTATGAATTTAGCTAGTCCTGCTTTTCAAGCACCTGCGGCTCTTGCTATTCCTGTAGGTATGTCAGAACAAGCAGAAAGAATACAAATGGCTAGAGAACTTGGAGAAGATGTAGGTAGTATATCAGAAACATTAGCTACATCTTTGGGTGGTGTTATTGGACTATCAGAGTTATTACCTATAACTAGTTTTTTAAAGAAAGTTCCTAAAACTGCATTGCGTAATCCTGAAATGAAAGACAAGATTATGCAAGCTGTTAAATACTTTGGTAGTGGTGCAATTCAAGAAGGTAGTCAAGAAGTATTGGCTAGCATATCACAAGACTTAGTTGCTAATGGATTATACAGCGATGAACTACCAATAGGAGAGAGTGTATTCGATGAGTTCACTATTGGAGGTATTGTAGGTGGTACAGCCAACCTTGTATTAAAAAGCATGGCTGGCGGAAAAAGGTCTGTAACTGACTCGTATTTAAAAGATGCTGAACAAAAGTTTAGAGATTTATCTGAAAAAGATATCAAGTTAAGAAAACAAAGATACCTAGATGCACAGGCTCAAGGTGAAATAGATATATTACAACCAGAAGAAACTATAGAAAGACCTGAAATACCTTTGCCATTGGATGCTGGACCATCACCAGATATAGATATTACAAGAACTGCTGATGGAAAATTCTCTTTAATAGATTTACAAGAAAATAAAGTATTAGATACTTTTGAGAATGAAACAAAAGCTATTGTTGAAAAAGATAAAATCTTAACTGAATACGAAAATAAAATAGAAAACAATAGTATAGATAACGATCTATATAATTTAGGTTTGATTGAAAACAATACTGGTAGAGTAATAGCAAAAACATTAAAGAATAAAAATGTTGTTCAAGTTCCTTTACAAGTATTGATGAATTATGATATTGCAATATCTACTGCTAGACAAAAACAAGCAGAAGAACAAACTAAAATAGAACAACAAATAGCTAAAAATTCAAAAGAACTTTTATCAAAAAATAAAACACGACCTGTTGAAAAGATACAGAAAGATAATCAAAGATTAAGAAATAAATTAAATAAACTTGATACATTAGTATCTAAAAGAGCTACTTTAGATGGAGCATCTAAAAGACTCAAGAGTAAAGGATTGCCTTTAAAAGAAACATATACTATAGAAGAAGCTAAACAATTTCTTACAGCTAAAGATTTTAATCAACTTTTAAAAGAAAAAGCAGATATTACATTTAGAACATCTGAAAACAGAGGCGAGCCACATTTAAGTAAACCGAATATAAGCAATCAATATATCAAAGAAGTTGCGGCTATGAAAAACATAGACCTAAACTTTAACGATCCTGCCGTAAAATATGCCGCTAAACAATGGACTGGCATAGAAAATATTGCTAGCACTAAAGTACAAGGAGCTAGACGAGTATTCCTATCAAGACTTCATGCATTAAAACCCTTCAATAAAAAACTACCATTCCCTGACTTTAGACCTAGAAAACATACATCAGAAGAAACTGCTGATTTTGTTTCTAAGTTTTCTGATACAGGTGCAACTTTTACATTGAAAGATATTAAGTCTGACGGAAAGAATGAACAGTTTCTTAGCGATCTTATTTATAGCGGTAGAGCTGAACAGATAGAAGGAACAAAGAACTATAGACTGGTAAATAATTTTGATTTTGAAATTGCTCGTAGAGCTGAAGGTTTTGATGAAACACCTACAGAATTTAAAGAAAGATTAGAAGCTGAAGGCAGATTACCTCCTGAAATAATAGAAGAGATGGTAGCAGAAGAAGAAGTTAAACAAGCTAGATTGTTACCACCTTCTGAAATTGAGCAACAACAAATTAATTATGCAGAGGCTTTAGAGTTAGGCAAAACAAATAAGTTTGCAAAAGAAGCTAGAAAAATATTAACTAAAGCAGGACTCAAAGAAACAGGTGTTATTGTAAGTGACGATATTTTAGATCAATCTAACTTACAAAAGATTGATGGTAAATTTGTTTTTAGTGCTGACAAAACTCGTCAACTAGGAGTAGAGGGAACATACGATAGAGATAACGATATTATATATATAGCATTGAACTCTATAAATCCTGACGGAACTGCCTCAGATCAAGAAATACAAAACTCTATTAATAAAGTAATAGACCATGAAATGATTCATGCTCTTCGTGCCAAAGATTTAATCAGAGAAAAAGAGTATAACTATTTAAGAAGTCTGGTTAAGAAAAGAAAAGTACCTGAAACATTTGACTCTCAAAATGCTGGCAAAACTTTTTATCAAAGAAGTATGTCTATGAATCCAAGATTTGAAAACTTTAATGAGTTTGAAAAAGAAGAAGCATATGTTGAAGAAGCTATTGCAGAACTATACAGAGCAAGGAATATAAAACCAGATGTACCTCCAAAAGCAGAAACTATATTTCAAAAAATAATACAGTTCTTTAAATCAATGGGTGAGGCATTTCGTAGTTCAGGTTATCAGAAAGCATCTGACTTATTTTCTGATATTGAGTCTGGCAGAGTAGGTGCAAGAGCCAGAGGAAAAGTAAGAACACTTAGAGATATAGATGAAACTCGTACTGGTTTGGGTGGATTTCAGCCTTATAGAGAAGCACAACCTGCATACTCTGTAAAACCACAAGAAGGAAATAAAACAGCTATAAGTTCTTTACAACAGAGAGCATACTTTTTAGAAAGACAACTAATGACTGAAAGTATGATGCCAAATACTAGAATAAAATTAGAAAGAGAATTGTTTAGAATTAAACAAGAGTTAGAATCTCGTAACTCTGCAACACTTCCATTGTATTCTGTAAAAGTTCCTATTGGTAAAAAAGAGTTAGGCAGTTCTAGTTTAAGTATTCTATATAATGACGATGTAAAACCAGTTAAACCAAACTCAGTAAACATAGCTGATCTAGTAAAAGAGTTACAAGCTAATGCTATAAAAGCACATGGTAAATCTTTAGATAAGTTTACTGATGATAACTTAGAAACTATTGCTAGAATAATTGCGGCAGAAGTTGAAGCTGGTTTAAATGTAGAAGGTAATATTCAAGATTGGTATAAAGATTCTTTAGATAGAACGATGGCAAATATGTCTGTGATTCATCCTGAATTAGCAGACAATCCAATCAATGAAAAAGTATTTAAACTCGCAATAGCTATTACATCTAATGGTCAACCAGTAGAAAGCAATCTAGATTTTGGAAATGCTATTTATGAAGGCTATAAAGAAACAGGGTTGTTCCCAGTAAAAGGTACAGGAAAAGAAGCTAAAGCTATGAAAAAAGGTTTTAGTAGTTTAAATGCTTTAATAAATAATTATGGCATAGAAAAAACTTTAGATATTTTAGAAACTGATTTTACAGTCGGTCAAATGCAAAGAATGGGATTCAAAATTTCTGGAGAACAAGTATCTTCAATTTTACCCTTTAGCGTTATTTTAGGTCCAAAAATTGGTGGTGCTTTTTATCAAAACTTAATAGGAAACTTTGATACAGTTACTATGGATCGTTGGTTCATGAGAACTTTCAACAGAATTAGCGGTCAATTAGTGGATGGTAATCCAGATTCATTAAATAAAAATATAGCAATATTAAGAAAATCTTTATCAAGAGAAAGAGCTGAAAGTCTTAATATTGATTATGATGAAATGCAAGCTGACGATGATGCCGCTTTAGAAGCAAGTGCAAAAGTCTATAATAATTTTCAAAAAAATAAATTTAAAAACAAAGATAAAGCAGATAACAAAGCATCTAGAGCTATACACAATATAATTGGTGGAAATGTAACACCGAAAAGCAGTCAACAAAGAACATTTATTAGAAGAGTTATGAATCGTGCTGTAGATATTTTATCAGAAAATGGTATCGATACTGATATGGCATCAGCACAGGCAGTTATTTGGAAACCAGAACAACAGCTTTATAAAAAAATGGGTGCAAGAACTCGTAATCCAGATGACAGAGATTATGGTACAATATCAGATAAACTAATAGAGGAAGGTAAATATGACCAAGAAAGTTTGGATAGAGCCAGACGAGAATATTCTAGAAGGAGTGGACTTCAACAAAGTTATTCCCAAGTTAGATCAAATCTTGAAGGAAAAGAAAAAAGCAAATTCCTTAAACAAAATGTCGTCAAAGAAATCAGAAGAGAGCTTGACAGGAACTCTAGAGGAGAGGATTCTAAAAAGAAATCCACAGCTTACACCAGAAAGGCTGGAGGAATTACTCAAGTCACATTAAAGAATGGTACTAAAGTAAATCCAAAATCAATTTATGATTTCTCTAATAATCGTACAGCATCTAATGCTCTAAAAGTTGCTGGTGCTACACCTATTAACTTTATGGAATTGAAATCAGAAGATGCTAAAGCATTTTCTGATGCTATGACAACAGCAGAAAATAACTCTAAGTCATCTGCTGTATATAGATACTCAATACCAGAATACGAAAAGATGAGAATGTTTTTATCTGTAGATGGTAGTGTAGGATTTGCATTAAAACCTGATGGCGATATGGTTAGTTTATTTAAAGATGCTAGCTCAGATATTAAGAACGCTAGTGTATCTTCTTTATTATTAGGTGTTGAACAAGGTGGTAGAAAGTTAGATGCCTTTGATACTGTATTGCCAGACTTATATTCTATGAATGGATTTAAAGTAGTATCGAGATTGAAGTGGAATGAAAGTCAAAAGCCTGATGATTGGAATAAACAAGACTTTATAGAATTTAATAGAGGCGAACCTGATGTAGTCTTTATGGTTTATGATCCTAATTACTATGGCGACTATCAATCAAATGATGGTCAATTAGTAGAAGATTATGGCGATGCCTTATCTATACAGGAAAGTAACCTACCTTCTAAAGATATTTTAGATACACCATTGTTTACTACAAAGCGTAGAGATAGTAGTCAAGGTAATAGTAGTGAAGCAATAGCTCGTAGAAGAGCCGTGAAGAGTGCTGAAGAAACAGTTAAGCGCACACCTAGAGGTAGCATACCCCATTACAATACAAAGGCTTCAGATGTAGCTATAGAAGCCGCATATGAATTTAACAATGATCCAAATGCACCTCCACCAAAAAAAGTTAAGTATTCTGTAGGAGTTATACCTCAAGAAAGTATAAGAGAGGGCATAGAAAGAGTTGGTTCTCCTAGAAATCAAAAGAGTCAGTTTGAAGGTATAATGGATGTTATACAGAATCCTGTAGAAAACATAAGAAAGTTATTTAAGAATGTAAGAAGTAATATTGTTGATGGATATGATGCTATTGCTAGAAATCAATTAGATGGACAAGATACAGAGTGGTATCTTGGAATAGATGAAAGAACAGGAAAACAAAGACTGAACCCTAAAACTGGCAAAGCATTTACACAAGAAGAAGCAGAACAAACATCAAGAGCATTTAGACTAGCTGACAATAATATTCTAACTAGAACTATAGCTAGAATAAGATTAGCTGATAGAGCCAGAGGTGTCTTTCAGGGTATGCTTACTACTGGATTTATTACTGATAAAGTTTTAGATAAAGAAGGTTTAGAGTCTGACTCTATTGCAGTAATAAGAGAGATGGAACTTGTTGATCAAAATAATAATCCTACTGGTAAGTATGGTGGTTTGATTCAGTTTATGAGTCCTCTATATCAAGACCCTGCAATAGATAAATTAAGTATATTTGGATACTATGCAAAAGTTAGCAGACCAGAACAGAAAGACCCTAAGACTGGTGAGGTAAAAGCATCTCCTATTACAGATCAAGACAGAGCAAATCTAGCAGAGATAGAACAACTATATCCAGAGGTTGTTGCGGCTTATAACAACTATCAGAATTGGAATAATAAATTAGTAGAGTTTGCACAAAAGAAAGGAATACTTACTGAAGAGCAAGCAAAAGAATGGATAGAAGCATCAAGCTATTATCCATACTACAGAGATATGGCAATGACTGATGCTGAGTTAGAAACACAACTGACAGCACCTACAATAGCTGGTGGAGCATTACCTCAAAACCCTCTTGACATACCTCTTAAAGGATCAGATAAACCTATTAATGTAGACCCAATAGAAGCTATAGCTAGAAACTCTTTATCAATATTGACTGCCTCACTTAAAAATGATGGCACAACAATGTTATTGAAAAGTTTAGAAACTATGGGTATAGCTGAAAGTTTAGGCACATCTTCTAATCTTACAAATAGATTTGATAAATATGGTAAGAAGATACCTAGTAGTGAATTTAATGTTGTTCATGCTTATGAAGATGGACAAAAGTATTATTATTTTATAAGAGATATCGAATTATTTAATGCGTTGTCAACAGTTGGTGGAACATCAACAAGTGAACTAACTAGATGGGTAGGTATGCCAGCAACTCTACTAAGAGATACAGTTACTCGTGACCCCGGCTTCATTGTAGTAAATATTTTAAGAGATACCTTATCTGCTGGTGTTACGAGTGGAGCAATGCGTTCTCCTTTAGGCGGTGTTGATGAAGGATATTTACCAGTCATAGATTCTTTTAAGAATATGTTTGGCGACATTTCTGATCTAGAAAAGTTTGGTGTAGTAGGTGGTTATGACTTTTCAAACGATGAAGGTAGTGTAAAACAATTTGTTGAAAGAACAATGAGAAGGCAAGGTCTTGCTAAAAATGGTGGCATGAAACCACAAGATGCTTTCTTTAAGATATGGGATGGATTGGGAGAGCTAACTACAAAGTCAGATGGTGCAACTAGAAAAGCTGTATATGAAACAGTATATAAGCACATGAAAAAGAATGGTGCTACAGAAGGAGAAGCACAATCAGAAGCGGCTTATCAAGCACTAGAAGTAATTAACTTTGGTCGCAGAGGACTATCAACAAATTTTAAGGTTGTGACTGCCGCAATACCATTTTTGAACGCAAGGATACAGGGTCTGGATGTTCTATACAGATCATTTGTTAAAGGCGAATATTCAGCAATAGACAGAATCAAATCAGATGAAACCAGAGAAGAGTTAAGAGGTAGGATAGTAAGAGGTGCAATCCTTAGAGGACTATCACTAGCTGTTCTTACAGGACTGTATTACATGATGGTATCTGATACAGATGAATACAAAGGTGTTAGGAGAGAGGTTAGAGATGACTATTGGATTATCCCTACAGGCACAGACTTCCCAATTAGAATCCCTATCCCATTCGAGGTAGGTGCAATATTCAAAGTTCTTCCTGAAAGATTAATGGATATAGCAATGGGAGATGATGCTTTTACTAGAAAGTCAATAGGAGAGGCAAGGACTAGCCTTAGTAGACAACTTGGAACATCACTTTCTATTCCATTCTTCCAACCCGCATTTGGTATACAAGCGATGAAACCACTATTGGAAGTGATAAACAACAGGAATAGTTTCACGGACTCAGAGATCATTCCTTACTATCAAACTAAGCTAGACCCAAGAGCGCAATCAACTGAAAGAACCAACGAGCTTGCGAGAATACTAGGCGAGGCACTTAATATTTCGCCCACACAGATTGATTATGTAATGAGAGGGTATACAGGAACATTAGGAGGATATCTCTTGGCTATGGCTGATACAGGAACAAGGATGATAACAGGCACACCTGTTCTACCAAACAATGTAGAGCTATCCAGACTGCCACTACTGAGGAGATTGACATTCGATAGTAAGAAAGCTGGAGGACTACAGCAACAGTTCTATGAGTTACGAGGAGAGGTAGATAAAGTAGTTCAGACTATCAACAAATTAAATACAGATGGCAGAGCAGATGAAGCTGTTGCCTACAGAAGTAATATGCAAGGTGTTCTAAATGTTAAAGGGCAAGTCAGATCAATGGAAAGATATCTGGCTAACTGGAGGAAAAGACGAAAGAGGCTTTTGCAGAGGGATGATATATCTATAACTGTAAGGTCAGATATGCTTAGAGATATGGAGATCGAAAGAGATAGACGATTGGCAATGATTCCTGAGTTAAGGAAGCAAGCGAATATTCCTGTAGCATCCTTCGGACTTTAACTGGTCAATTTCTTTTTCTTCTTTCAATGGCTTCAACTTAAAGAACCCATCATAGTCTGGATGTCTGGCATGAAATAGTCTGGCATAAAAACCTATGTAATCATTGCTGATCTTAAAATCCCCACCTCTAGTTTCTATCTCAGAGTTCCATCTAATGCGATTGACTATCGCCCAATGACTATAATGTTTCCTACCAGAAGAGATAGCTTGCAAGGTATACTCTTCAAACTTCTTCCACACTTGTGGATTTTCCTTGTGCCACTTCCACCAAGACTGCTTGCGTTGTGCAAGCTCTATTTCCAATACTTTTACTTCGTTCATCTACACCCTCCTAAAAACAATAGACTAGTAAATATTTTTTTTAGCCGCGATCATCACCATCACAGTTCTGTGTTTTTTTGTCAATGTGAACAGGTGCGTTCATAGCTTTGTCAAGCTGTTGCTGTTGCTCTTGCTCTTGCTGTTGCCACCATGAATCATCTTGATCTTGATCTCTCCACCATTCATCACTCATCATAATACCTCTCTATAAATGCTAAGTTATATTTGTTGCAAATTTCTTTCATAGCAAGTATCTGTGTCTTGCTTAGATTGTCACAATAGACAATTAAATCTTTACCTTCATCATGGTATTCAACATAGTCTGTGATTCTCTTCTCCTTGCCCTTGTTTGATTTAAGAGCCTTACATATAACAAACCAGTCTTTACCCATGATATCACTCACATAAGCATTTCCGTCTATCACCTCAAGCAGATCACTTATGAATAGAATATCTACTGTTCCTTTACTATAAAGTTTTTCCATTATCTCCATCCTCTTTTGTTGTATTCAGGTTGATAATGATTTATCAACTTTCCCTCCCAATATAACATCCTATCTTCTCTACATTTTAAAATTCTAAATCCATCAAACTCTTTATCTTTTTTATGAGTATGCATCCTTCCTACTGGATTTATACTTTGTCCAACATACACAACTTTATCATGTCTTGTTAAGAGATATACACTAGGGGTAAATATTGAGTCTAATCTTTGCGATCCTCTTATCGCTATATATAATGGCTTTCGATACAATTCATATGTGTCTTCACCATCTTCAATTATCCTCCCTCCTGATGCTGTCGTAGTCTTACTTGAAAGAGGATAACAAATATTATCAGTAATATTACAAATCCCTCCACTTACAAATTTACTATTAGAGAATGTCAAAGAGCCACTAGCAGATACACCTATATAAAATCCATCTTGTTCAACGGATGGATCAATAAATTTTATTCCCTCGTAACCTTCTTCTAACTCTTCCTTTGTTGTTTTTGCACTTCTAGAATGGTAAGTCATCAAAATCTATCCTCTCTTCTAATCTTTCTTTAACCAAATCTAAAAGACTCTGTTCACTTCCGTATGCTTTTTCAAATCGTGCTTTGTAGGGATGTCTACTGATAAACATACCACTATCTTTGTGACCCCTATGATGTTCATAGCACAATGGCAACACCCTAAAATGATCTCTCTTCTTATCAACTAAATGATGTATCTCTGCATCACGAAATTGACCATACATTTTGCGACAAACAATACATCCCAACTCTTGGACATCTGCCATATGACTAGCCTCTTTCATGCTAGCACCCATATCTTTTGTACTCCTGTCTGGAGTTCACCATTTCCGTCCTCCATTGCTCAAATCCGATTTCAAGACTTTTGAGTTCGACTTTCAATGCGGATAGCTTTCCTTTGCACTCACCTAATCTTAATCTCTGTGTATAAAGTTCATTATCCATATCAGCGTAAACTTCTTGTGCAGATACAGTTTTGCACCCTTCGCCTAATGCTTTCATCTTTAGCTTGGCATACATTCTTTTACATTGAGCATCATTCAAATAAATTTCGTATTCAGCTTCTTTAATTTTTGGTGCGAGTTTCCTAATTTGGTGCATCCACTTTTCAGTTATTTCTTCGACCATATCGTACCCTCTCTCCACGAATCTTTGTTCTCTTCTTCTTTTTTATGTTGATACATTTTGTCAAAAACTTCTTTGGCTTCGAGCAGACCATATTGCTGTTCTCCATACATCATCTTCTCTTCATTATTTCTTGCTCTCCACCTAAGAAAGTTTGAAGTGTAAGTGTGGTTATCGTTGTACTTGAAAACATAATCATCCTGCATCGCCTGCTCCCTAAAAAAATATTTACTAGTCTATAATCTTTTCTGTTGTTCTCGGATTCCCAAACAAGTCGATAGCTGTCATACGAATAGTATGATAATTCACTCCAACATTTGGGTCATATAATTTATTTACTCTCTCTAAAACTTCCATTGCCTGATCACTAGTAAGATCAGGTCGGCAAGTCAATACATCATCGATTCCCCAATCGAATGATATTTGTTTCTTGAGATTTCTTAGTTTCTGATAGGTGTACTGAAGTTCTCTGATGACATTCGCCCAAAAGTTTTGCATCCCCTCATTACCCCCAACTCTATCAGTAGCTTTTAAAACAGCTTTGATTCTGGTTTGAAATTGGGAGTCCATCTTATTCAGATCAGACTCCCAATACTTTTCTCTATCGATCATATCCATCTAGAATGGGATATCGTCATCGAAAGATTCTTCTACTTTCGGCTCTGGTTTGGGAGCAACTTCTTGCATTGTTTTAGGTCTGTCGATTACAGTTCCACGCAATGGCATACCTTGTCTACTAACATTGTCCCATTGTGCAATCTTAATGACAGGCTCTTTGCCTTCCTTTGCATCGTTAACCCATTCTTTCAAGAGTTCTCTTGAGATAGTTATTCTGCCATCCCAATCAGGTCTGTTATCTCCCTCTTGCTTGTTTTTGTTTTTGAATAGATTTCCACTATTCGCTTTTGGAACATACTCACTCATCTTCTTTCACCTCTTTGGTTAGTTTATTTTTAATACTATCTATCTTATCCATAAACTCTTTGTGCAATTCTGGATAAGCAACTTCTAATCTATCAATCACTTTCTTCTGTGCTTTTATGATACTGTCAACACCACTCACATCGTCAGCCATACCTTCAACAGTCTTAACAACATTTAAGATAAACTGTTTTGCTTTCTTTTCTTTTTCAGCATCTGTATCAACTGGCTTTGGTTTTGCTTTTGGCTTGACTTCATCTGTGCTTGCATTAGCATCGTCATCATCACCTGTGGGTAGACCACAAGCAGTTTGTAACGAATACCTTTTTGCATAACTTAAACTAGAGCCATAGCCTTGAGCAGTAGCTTTATCGCACTTGACAAATACCTTACCCCCTTTTATCACAGAACCATGACCATAAAATTCTGTTTCAACACATTGCCCTCCCTCTGCAACATAAACTTTCTGTAAAAAGAAAATGCCATTACTGTTCAATGGTTTCTTTACAGCTTTTATTACCTCATCTAATGGCGCATATTCACTCTTGAAATGCGGATTAGTTCCTGTGGCTAAAGCAGAACCCATTTCAGACTGTGCCTTGACTAGAGCCTCAATTAAATTTTTCACTACACTCTCCTTTCTGATAGATATCTCTATCAATTTTATTTAACAATACTGTTATATCTACAAGTGTTTTTCTTAGATTTACCCAAGCATCTTGTAATTCTTCTGTTGATTCATCTGCCCACTCAACTTCTCTCTGGACAAGATCATCAATAATTTTAATACAATCATCCACTACTCATACTCTCCCTATATTGATTACAAAATTGAGATACTTCACAGTACCCCTCACATCGTGTACTGAGTCCCTTGCGAAACTCAATACTCAAATTTTGATCGCCTATATATTCTTTGGCTTGTTCTTCGGTAGGCAATAATCTAAGCGCACTCTTCCTACCCTTCTTCATTACTGCATATGTATCTGGCTTTGCCCATCTTTCTTCTGGTGTGCATTTAGGTAACTCTCCAAGAGCATCCCAGATTACTTCTGCATCTGTATGCTTATCTATTCTTTCACGGATAAATTCTAGCTGTTCTTCTTCGTTCCATAGAGGGATAGGAATTACTGCAACAGAACACTTGGGATAATCTTTGTTGCGTAACATCCCACTCTTATTCCAATCACGCATGATAGCAATAATATTTAATGCCGATATATCTTGTTTGAAAGTTTGCTTGTATAGATAAGCATATATATTTAATTGCTGTTCCCACTCTGGCTTGCCCTCCTTCAAGGTATGAATTACTGACCAGACTGAAGTGACTTTATAGTCTTTCAATATCTTATCTTCTATTGCTATTGAGTCTGCCTGACCTGATATCTTATATCTATCTATATCGACAAACATTCTTTGCTCTGTCAGGCTCTCTGTATTGCTCTCGTTGGCTCTCTCTAAAATGTTATGCACCGACTGACCTAACAGAATCCAAATCCTGTCAGAAACATCTGTAGTGATTTCTGGTTCATGTATCTTTTTCAACATTCTAATTTGTGGCGGTTGCAGTAGACCTGTTGCTGAAAAGTCAGCACCTCCATCAGAGTAACTATCGTTCTCAAGACTACGAATAATCTCGTTAGGGATATTATATTTGTTT
>TARA_R100000655_G_scaffold34945_1_pt1 | contig 15507 bp, 25 predicted proteins | sample TARA_R100000655 | Tara Oceans TARA_R100000655 (sample SAMEA2622497) | marine metagenome | biome: marine biome (ENVO:00000447); feature: deep chlorophyll maximum layer (ENVO:xxxxxxxx); material: "saline water (ENVO:00002010), including plankton (ENVO:xxxxxxxx)" | depth 90 m
AAATCTTAGTGGGTGTCCATCGTTACTAGCATCTGATTGGTCAAACCTATAGTAATAAGTTTTACCTGTATCTGCGCCATCAAAGTTTAATACAGCTCCTTCAACTCCGTCTATGGTATATGCGTTACTAGACCCTACGCCTGTATAAGGATGTGCTGATGTTTTAGTAATTACTTTAACTTCAAACGATATGGGAGAAGATGAACTCCCCCAATCTGATTTATAATCTTTACCCCTTGTTCTCTCTACTGTACCAGCTTGTCCTGATGTGTTTTGTGTACCTGTAGCATTAACGCCTGGCAAATCAATATTGGCTGTGCCATCAAAAGATACACCACCAATGTTTCGTGCAGTTTGCAAAGCTGTCGCTGTTGCTGCATTTCCTGTAGCAGAACCTGATGTGCCACTAACATTACCTGTAACATTTCCTGTAATGTTTCCTACAAAAGTACCTGTCAATACATCTGTGCTTGAGTTAAAAGTTAATCCCGATGCTGTCTTTGGTGATAAGTCGCCAGTCGCTGCTGTTGCAAAGAGTGGAAAACAAGTAGTGTCTGACGACTCATCTGCGACAGTAATTGCAGTTGGTACATAACTAGTTGATGCTTTTGCATCTAATTGTGTTTGTATGTTTGATGATACATTGTTTAAGTATCCAAATTCTGTATTTGATATAGTGCCATCGTGTATTTTGGTTGCGTCTATTGCTGCGCTTGTATTTACATCTGCATTTACAATAACACCCGTACCAATAACTGATGTACCTGTAACATTACCTGAACCATCAAAACTTGCTGATGTCCATGTAACATCGCCTGTCATACCTATGGTGCGACCTGTAGCTAAAGCTGTTGCTGTACTTGCGTTTCCTGTTACAGCACCTGTTACATTACCTGTCAAATTACCAACAAACCCACCTGTAGCAGTTATTGTACCCGATGATGTAACACTTGTTGCCGTTAAATCAGGCATATTAGCCGCTATATTTGCTAGTGTAACTTTCAAGTTAGAACTAGATTGAACAATAGGGAATACTGCGCTACTTAATGGTGTCGTGGTTGCCGTAAAATCTGAAATCTTTTTAGTTGCCATTTATTGTATTGTCCAAGTGGTTGTTGATACTGTTGGGGCGTCTTGCCAGTTGCCAGGCGCTATATCAGTTAAATCTTCTTGTTGTAATAATTCGTTGTTTTCTGTAGCTATAAGAGATAGGTTGTCTTCTGTTTCAAAATATCCTTGCGCTGTTTCGGGTACACTTGTCCAAGATGTATTACTTGTACTTACAGGTGTCCATGTAGTCATTAGTAAGCCCCGTAATCAATTCTTGTTGTAGGTGTTACTCCAGAATGTCTATCTCTTTCGTTGGTTGTAATTAAATCTTGTTTTGCTCTATCATAAAACCCTGCCCAAACTTGTATACGTTTGTCATTCTGTAGATAAGGCTCCGCCTCTACTAACGAACCATATAAATATAAATCAGGGTGATATGTAAGCATATCGTTGCTTGTATTACTATCTGACAACGCTGTAAAGTATTTATAATACAACATTTCTATTTCGTATACAGCATCGGGTATTGGTCTTAACTGAAAACTATTACCAATAATAGAATATGCTTTTGGTTTACCTGTAATACTACCCCCATGTACCCTATCCATTTGTTCGGGGGTTAAATATTCTAAAGAAGTTTTAGGGTCTGTATTTAACTGTATATTTCTCATTGCTGTAAAATCATCAGGTAAAGAATAATATTCTGTATCTGCTATTGTGTTTGCAGTTACCCTAGTTTCCATACGTCTTATTTTAAAATCTCTTCTGTGCCTAGCTTCTGCTAATGCTATAAATTCAGGTATTCTGTCATCTAAATCAGTTCTATCTAACCAATTAGATATTGCTGTTTTTAATTCTGAAAATGTTGTTATTGCCATTATATAACTCTTTTTGTTGTTTTAAGGTATCTGTATTCGTGTCCGTTGAGTAATTTTTTTACTCCTTCTTTGTGGTCTGGGTTAAACATATCAACCCCATATTTGTTTTTCCATTCATGGTATACAATTTCTGGTATTCTAGCTGCTAATCTAAAATCATCACGGTTGTAATGGTCTTCTTCTTGTAGCTTTTTATTAGAATCAATAAGGGGTTGTATGTTTTGTGTGTGTTCTATAGCAAACTCGCCTGTTGGTTTGTGAAAATGAAATATTTGATTGTGGTCTAATTTCACTTTAAAACTCATTATTCACTTAACTCCGCAACATAAACAGTTGGAGTACCACTACCATGTATAGTAGCCATTTTCATGCCACCATCTACTTTAAAAATAATAGATTCATCTCCCGCCATATAAATTGAACTAGCAGCTATTGCTGTAGGATTTGCTCCAAACTCAATAAATACAGGCCCAGTAGTTGTTACTCTTACGTATTCAACACTAGCGCCAAAAGCTGATGTTTGTGCTGAAGTACCACTTGTTGTCCTAGTGTGATTTGCTATTACTCTGTAGCCACCTAACCAATTTGACATTTTTATCTCCTAATTACAAATGTTACTAATAATTTTTTAGCGCCTGTAGAACCACCGTCTGTAATCATTTCAATAGTTCCGTCTTCTTCAACTCTGTTAGCTGCTGTAGGTGTTGCTGAATCAACTGTACCTGCTGCTGAACCTGAGTGTGCAACTGTAATGCCACCACCAGTTACAGCAGTACCACCAATTTCAAACGTAATTGCAGCGTTTCCACCACTTATAGCGCCTTGTAACGCAGTAATAATTTTAATAATCTTGCCTCCGTCAGGTACAGCTATAAATGTGCTAGATGCGGTAGAAATATCTTCTATTTCACCTGTTAAAAAATAATCGTTTAATGTTCTCATTAAATTTCTCCGTGTTAATAACCCTCGTTCCGAAGAGATACCTTCTTCAAGGTCATTATTAATTTGGTATCAAGGTGGGAGAGGTAAAAATATACAAGGCGTAGAAAAAGAACCTCTCCCGTGTATATATTAGGATATACGTTATTTATTATGATGTTGTTAAGTCTGCGATAGTCGCTGAACTTGCTTCGTTTTTAGCGCAAAGCGTCCATTCAACAATCAAATTACGTTTCTCAGCGTCACCAGTTTTTGCTAGTTCTTGAGTAGTAAATGGTCTTAAGAAATGTGTAGACCACATATCTGTTTCAACCAATAACGCACTTCTACCTGAAGAACGTAATATTCTATCTGCCATTACTCTTATCTCTCCAAAGTCTGAAACATAAACATCAATAGTAGCCACTAGGTTTCTATCTGCTGCCATGTCCATACGAGTTGAGTTTCCAGTAAATCCAGATACTTTTTGTTTGTTAAATGAGCCTACTAATAATAGGTCTGGCTCTCCACCATTGTCATAACAGTTTTTAAGTTCTGTTTTGAGAATAGTTTCAGTAAGAGCTCTTTGTGTTCCGTCAGTAACAGAACCACTAGAGTTTGAACCACCTGAACCATAAGTGTTGTTAGTAGTTGTCCAAGATTCAAAACCACGTGATGTACGTGCTGATGCTCCGTTTCCACTACCAGCACCTGCTGCAACTTTACCAGTTAGAGCAAGTTCCATATCTCTTTTTAGTTCTTTACCAGCTTTTGCTATTTGGTAAGCTAGTTCGTTAGCAACACCAGCATGGTCTACTGCTAATTGTGTTCCTGAAACCATGACAGGTTTTCTTGAAATCTGTGTATAGTTGAAAACACGAGTAGTTGCTGAAAGTGCTGCACTTGGAGAATCATCTCCTTCTGCTTGAGCGTTAGCTGCTGCGGACGCAAGAGTGTCAGTTTGCCACTCATGTTTGGTCATACTTGCAGTTCCTGTACCAATACTTGACATAAATGGAGTATCGGTTGGAGAAATATTATAAATAATATTCTGCAAATCTTCCCTGTTTCCAACAGCATCATAGGTCTCAAACGTATTTGTTAATTGTGCCATTTGATTTACACCTCTGTTAAAAAGTTAATTGTAAGATTAACTCAAAGTAGCTTTGATTAACGCTGCTGCGTCATTCATACTACCACTTCGTTTTAATCTAGCTTTTGCTTTCTTTACTTGTTCGCTATTTACATCACTTTTGGTAACACCACTACCTGATTTAGTAACTTTCGGTACTTGTTTAGATTTTTTGGTGTCAATTTTAGTTTTTTGTAAATTATCATATTGCATAGCTTTATACAGAACCATAACACTACGAGCATCGTACAAATGACTCATCTCTTGTTCTGAAAAACCATTTTTAATACCAAAAGCGTGTATTGCTCTTTTTACAGTATCGCCTTTTTGTGGGTCGTTTAAAATTGGTAATTCACGAGATAAAATTGCACGGTTTTCTTGTATAACTTGTTTAAGTTTTTCTTGATTTTCTTTGTTGGCTTTATCTGTAAGTTCCTTATGCTCTATATCAGCTTTATTGCTTAGTTCTTTAAGCTCAAGGTATCTAATATATTTTGTATTGTATGACTCGGGGTCATTTACTTTTAGTTCGTTCCAGTTTGTTTTTTCTAACTCTTTGATTTCGTTAGTGTTTTGTGTCTTAAACGAACTTAAAGCGTCCAAGTAATTTTGTCTTTCTAAACGAGTTTGTTCTAACTCATTAGTTAAAACTTTTTTCTCGTCTGATAAAGACATTGTTTTTTTAGTGTAATCAGCGTGTCTAAAATAACCAGCTTTTAACTCATCAAGGGTGACTTCAGTATCATTACCGTCTACATTAACGGTTATACTTTCTTGTTCCTCTTGGTTATTAGTTTCGTTACTTTCAACAGCGTGTTCAGTTTGTGGATTCTCTGATAAGAGACTGTCCCCAACTTCTTCAACTGATTGGGTATCTTCCGTTACCTGTTCAGGAGTAGTTTCCTCTACTTCTGTTTGCTCATCTTCTACTTCTAAATTATCCTCTGTGGGTTTCATTGTAGAAAGTAAAGCTGCCTGTGCTGATGATACATCAGTTACAGGAATTCCTTTAATAGAACTTTCTTTTACTGGTATGTTACCTTTTTTAGCCATTGTTTTTTACCTCCTCTTCTGCGATTTTACCGTTTTCTAAGATTTGTACAAAAACTTCTTTAAATTTTAAAGATGCTCTAGTGTCATACCATAGTTCTTCACGTAATTGTTTATCTTCGGGTTTAGTAGCAACCCATTTTTGATAGTTTGTATTTAATATAATATTAAATGCTCCTACTACCAATGGGTCTTCTATTATTTCTTTTGCTTTTCTACCTTCTTCTATTTGCTTTTGCTTTTCGTCTGTCATTGTTTTTCTCCTGTGTTTGATTCGAGCTGGTAAACCAGTTATCGTTCTTCTCCCGTTAAGGAAACCTTTAGACTTGTTTAATTATATTTTTTTCTTAGTCTTTTTTTTCATTTACCTACCTTTTTCATAGCCATTTTATGTGCTGCTGTAAATGTCTTACCAGCTTTCATTTGTCTACGCATAAAAGCCATGTGTTTTGCAGTATGATGTTTTTTATGTCTTTTAAGTGTATCTTCTTGTCTTTTAGTAAGCATTAATAAGAAATTCTAGAAGTTTTTGTTTTTTTCTTCTTTTTAGTCATTTTCTTTTTTTTCTTTGGTCTGCCTTTTTTAGAACCGTAAGTACCTTTTCCCATTGGACACATAATGTTTCTCCTATAAAAGTTTAATTAATTCTTTGAATGTATCAGTTGCTAAAACAAAAACAACGATAGCGCCATAAGTTATATACTTAAATTTAAAAACCTCTCTTTTAACACATCCCAAATCTTTTTCTATGTGTGTTAAATGGTTTTGTTTTATATCGTTTATATCCCTTTTAATAATTTCTATTTCAGTATTTATTTCGTTTAAATCTTTCATACTACTAAAGGTCTTTTTTGTAACTTTTGTGTAGTTTTAGTAGCAACTTTTAACGCATCGCTATATGACATACCACGTTTAGTTAATAATTGTATTTTTTGACTAATGGCTTTACCGTACTGTCTTCTAGGTAAACCTTTATAATTAGGGTCAAACATTATGTTTTACCTATACCTACAGGTCTATTCTGTGCTACTTCTAAACTAAGTTCAGCTTCGTTTATTTTCATTTGTTGTTTCTTAAGTGCTAATTCTTGTGATTTTATAGCTAAAGTTATTTCAGATTCTTGTTTTTTCATTTGTAATTCTTGTGCTTTTAGTTGTGTGTCTATTTCCATTTGTTTTGCTTGTAATTGTAATTTTTGTAACTCTACTTGTGATTTTTGTGCTTGTATTTTTTCATCTACACTAGGTTTTGGTTGTTTAGGTGGCACCATACTTGGATTAGTAATAAACATATCAGGGTTTTTGTAACCAGCTTGTGATATAAACTCTGATACTGCGTTATAAATGTTTTCGGGTTGTACAAGAGTACCCAGTCCGCCTTGTTGTACTAAAGTACTCAATATAGTCATAATGCTTGATGTGGTTTGCATTTTAGTTTGTTGACTACTACTACCTACACCTACATTTACTGTACAATTAAGTTTTTCTTTCCACCTAGAAACATCTATAGGTACAAATTTGTTGTTAAGGTATAACATACGTTCTCTGTCTTCATACCTTTGTACCAAACTATAAATATTTCTAAACAAATCTTTAATACCTGTTTCTGCAAATATACGAGCAATTAACTCTATTCTTTGCATGGCTGACTCAGTTGCTGCCGATACCGCCCCAGTTGTAACATGAGATGTAAGTACATCGGGGTTTAAACCCTGTGTCATCTTGGAAACACCAGACCTTTCTTCCCTTACAGCGTCTAAATATTTTACCATTTCAAATGCGTAAGGTTGTACTTGTGGTGTAGGTAGCGCTGTTACTGCGTTTGGAGCGCGCATTCTTACAATACCTCCTGGCCTTGAAGTAAGTAAGTCATCTAACTCAACCTGTCCAGATAACACAGCGTATCTAGCATTGTTAGTCAAATACATATTGTCTAATAAATTTCTAACAATAGTAGATTTAATTAATTGTATATCTTTAACAGTATCTGCTACAGACATACCGTAAAACTTATGTGGAATAGGTAATGGACATATTGTTGAAAAAGGTATCATATCTATTTCAATATTGTCCAAGATATAATTACCACCTTTAGTAATTTTACGTAATTCAGCTATACCATCGTTATCATAATCTATTCTCATGTAACATTCATCTAACCAAACCTGTCTGCTAGGGCCTTCGCCTTCATCAGGCGGTACAGAATCGTCATCATAACTAAACCTTGCTAACCTTTCCTCATCAAACTCTGCTTGTGATTGTGTATAAGTTGGTAAGTTTTCTACTACTTTAGGGTCATAACCCTCTAAAATTAAATCTGTTACTGTTTTTTTAACCCTATGACATATAAAACTAGCTGTTTCTATGTCTACTGCTCTACGTGATATTAAAAACTCTTCGGGTGGTACTGATTCTATTCTTACCTGTCCTTCTTTTGTTTTTCTTTGCACAAGACAATCGTAAAATATTACAGCTGGTATAACATTACCCATTTCATCTGTTGTTTCTTCCGATTGTATATTCTCGGTTTTTTCTAAAACTTTTAATTCATCGTTTGCTAAAATAGATTGGTACTCCAATTCTGTTAAATTGGTGTACGTTTCTGTTTTAACATCAACTTTTTCTTCCCAGTAATGTTTAATAACACCTGTTTTACTTATCAAAGCGTCTTTGAACGAGTCATAAAGTACTTTAAAACCGTTATTTTGCTTGTTGAAAACATAATTTACATAATCGGTGGCTTGTTTAGCCATTTCTAAATCTTCAGGCCCTTGTGGCTCAAACTCAGCAACGTTATTGTGTGTAGTAAATATACGCATTAGACTTGGCATAATATACTCAACTGTATCCCTAACATCTGTGGTAACAATCTCTGACCTACCGTCAATTTCATTACCAAACTTTTCTCCTAGATAATACTTCATAGAGTCTTCTCGTTGAGAAGATAACTCGCTGGTCATGTGTCCAGTAGCTGCCTCTACTTCTCTACCCAATCGTGATGCTAATTCATCATCTGTCATTCTTTTTTTAGCCATATTACTCCTATACTATTGCTACCTCAGGCCCTAGTCTTCCCTTACTACTCCACCTAGAAGTTTCTGTGTCGGAAAACCTTAAACTCATTACAGCGTAACGTGTTGCAGACATTAAATCATCTTTTAATTTAACTACTTTTCCGTCTTTTCTATGATACATTCTGTATTCCTCAAACCAATCATACATAGTGTTAAATACTTTAAACTTACCTTGTTCCATACGGGTAAGCATTTCCATTAAACCTGCTTCTACACTATTACCACCTTTCTTTTCCCCCAAAGCTGGCGGGTTTTCAAAATGAAATGGTAACATTTTAACGTGAGCTGTACGGTATTGTTCTGCTAACGTAATACCACTACCTTTATCGTGTTGATATCCGTCATGAGGCCACGCTATCGGTATGAAATTGCTACCTTCCCTACTGTTTATGTTATTAGCATGGAAGTCTGGTGTTTGTTTTGCTTGTCGGTAACAATCGTATACATACACGATATCTTCATCTCTATCCCAAGCAACCCAAACTACTGCTGTAGGGTGGTCGTAACCAAAATCAAGGCCTGCGATGCGTGGAAAATGAGTTGGTATGGTGAATGGCTCGCAGACCAAAGAATCTTCATCTATTGGGAATACTAAACCTGACCCAATAAGAGGCACACCTTTTGACCTAAGTTCACGTTCATGTGGTGGTAAAGCCCCTAATATTTGTTCTTTCATATCCTTAGTAAGATGATTGGCATCTTCCCAACTAGCAGTTATTAATGCTTGTTTAGGTCTAAGGTTAGAAGTAAAATTTTGTACTACCTCTGTCATGCCAGATTCAGGCGTAAAAGTAAGGTAAACCGTACCCTCTCTATCCAAAGTACGTGTAATACATTGGGAGTAAATTTCTTGCGATGGTTCTTCATCTAACCACACCAAATCTATACTTTCCCCCATAAATTTCTCAGCACCCATTTCGTATGCTTTAAAACCAATACGTGACCAACCACCTGTTACGTGTTTAACCATAACACTAGAATAAGCATTTGGTACGCCTGGTTTCCTAACAAAATCCCCCAACAAATGTTTAGGTATACTACCCTTACCTCTATCGGCAGGATTGTCGGGTTGTCCAAATAATTCTCTTTGACAAATATCTCTAGTGGTTTCATTACTAGCACCACACACCCATGCCTTTATGGGTTTATCAAACCTTTTACCTTTCCACCAATCAGGGTACAAACCTGTTGCATGAATAGACATCTCCATAGCACCAACATAAGATTTACCAACCCTGTTAGCAGCCATAAGTAATCTTTGGTTTGCCTCCAAACCCGTTTCATGAAACCTCTCTTGAAAGGGGTATGGTTTATAGTAGTTAAGTTTATTTTCTTCTGTCCTTTTTTTTAAGGTCTTAACTATTTGATTTATTCTTTCATTATTGTTCATAAGGTTACAAAGCAGGGGGGGACACTTTTATTATAATACTTTTTTAAAATTGTTTACAAGTATCAATGTACATTATTTGCCGAAAACACGTGAAAATAGGGTTATTTCCCCCTTGTAATAGGTGTTTATGTGTGTGTTAGAGGATACTATTGGGTTTTATTTCTGAGAATAATGTGTTCATGGGAGGTAACCGTTATAACCCGAAGTTAAAAGGGGTGATGGGTGTATTAGAATATTATAATACTAGGTTACTTGTAACCATAACACCAACAAGGAATAAGAATTAAAATTAATTACCCTTTGGGTTTTATTTTATTGGGTTTTATTTGGTGGGTATTGTGTGTGCCTTGCTACCTCTTTCAAAACAGTATTTGGTGGTATGTAAACCCAATAATATATAATTATATAACCTGTAGTACTACCTACTATATAGGTAATAAACCCCGTTAAATATGGTTTTCGGGATTTTTTTTAGGTACTAGGGTTTATTTAATATCTATAATAAAAATAATTACTTAATTAATTAATTAATTGTTGATTTTTACTCTAATAGGTGTATTATAAGGGTGTGGGTAGTATTAATTTACTATATATGGAATTAACCACTTGGTAGAATAATGTTTGACAGTTTAACTACCATTAGGGTAAACCTACAAAGCCAATAAAAAACTGGGTGTTTAACTTAAACTCCACCTACTTATATTTGTACTGTTACGACTTTTGGTTAGGTTAAGAACTAAGTAACTACGGTTAAAAGATAAAAGGTAAACCACAACGGTAAAGGACTTTACGAATATAAGTTTAAGTAATGTAAATATGGGTGATAGTGTTTTTGTAGCGAGATAAGGTAATAACTTACAGGGTTATGAACGGTTAGGTAACTAACATGGAGTGACGCACCTACATAATTGAGATTATGTAACTACTGGGTGAGATAAAACATAAATACACCCCCCAAACTTTAGGATTCCAACCCTAAAGATTTTGATTGACTTGTAAAAGTAGTAATTCCTCCTCCTTAAATGGTGGGGGTGGTTTTGTAATTTTACATTACTACCCCCTACTGTAATACGGTGTGACCGTATCTGAAGATTACAAAAGTATGAAACAGTAACAAAGGAGGAAAAAATGCAAACAGTAAAATTAAGTAAAGTTACCGTATTTAAATCAATCGACAAAAACGGACACAAATTGAATAATTGGTTTGTAGATGTAGACGGTGAAAAAATACATTCAACCTTAATGAATGAATTTTTTATTATGTTGACGAAAGCAGGCGTTGAGTTAATTGACGATTTAGATGTTTTCTGTTATATGACTGTGATTAATTTTGCAGAAGGTGACTTTGAAAAACTTATTATTAGTAGATTGGAAACGTTCGAAATAGAAAATAAGTTGTATACCAAGTAATACTGACGAGGTTTTAATAACCGAAATACCGTAATTAATTTTACGGTATATATTACAAAAAGGAGGAAAAAATGAAACAAAAGAAAAAATATACAATAGGTATAGATATAACCTTTGGTACATACTTTACCGTTGAGGCAGAAAGTATGGATATTGCTATAATAGAGGCGAAAGAATTTGCTGATACTTTAGATAGACCTAGAGGTTGCCATTTTGTAGGTGTTAATACACATAGTGAAACGGAAAATTAGTAATACTGATGAGGGTTTAGTACCCGAAATACCGTTATTAACGTAACGGTATCTATTACAACAAAAGGAGGAAAAAATGAGACAATATCCAATATGGTGCGTTGTAGATGCGCCTAATTACAACAGTTCTAAATCTTACGGAACAAGAGAATACACTACTACCGATGTAAAAATAGGTACAAGTAGAGTAAATTCTTTTGACTTTGTTAAAACGGAAATTAAAAAAACGGTAATTAAAAAAACCTTTTACGACAGCAATAAAGTGTGGGATGCTGAACTTTATAAATTTGAATTTTTAGTTGATGATGTAGTTGTTAAAATTGCATATTACAACCCAAAAAATCAAAGATTAGAAGTTGTACAAGACCAAAATAAAATATTCCATGCGCATTATGACGAAGAAAATGCCATGAATAATGTTGCATAGTAATACTGACGAGGATTTAATATCCGAAACCCTATTTATGAGGTAGGGTATATTACAAAATGGAGGAAACATTATGTATGAAAAAACTGAACACGGTGTAATAGACGTTGAAACAGGCGAAATGTTAATACCGTTCAAAAGTTATACTGACGAGGGTTAAGTACCCGAAACACTCGACTCGTTTGGGTGTATATAACAAAAGGAGGAAAAAATGCAAAAAATACACGAACTTAATGGTTGTAGTTATAGAGTTAAAGATAAAATTTTAGAATCAAATATACACGATGATAATGTTTTATTAGGAAATGAATTTGCAGAAGTAGAATATTTTAATGATTTTACAGTAGGTAATTTATTAGAATTAATTGATAATCTAGGTGAATTCAAAATATCTAATTCTATGTTAGGTACATATAATTTCAGAATGACTATTGAGTTAAATGGTATAAACGGAGAAAAGTAATACTGACGAGGGTTTAATACCCGAAACGCCCTTAGGGGCGTATATTACAACAAAGGAGGAAAAAATGGAAAAAGAAGATAATTGTTGTTTGTGTGGTAAAAAGTTTGAAAACCAATACGACAGAAACAATGCAGAGCCTTTAGCCAATGGTGATTGTTGTTCGGATTGTAATTCTGAAAAAGTAATCCCAGCAAGAATGAAAGAAATGGGTATAGGTTAATAATAAAAAGTAATACTGATGAGAGTTAAATACTCGAAATACCCAGTTTTTTAAATTGGGTATATATTACAAAAGGAGGAAATATGATGATTGACTTATATTTTTTTGTTTTTCTCTTTTGTTTAGCTTGTTTGATATATACATATATTGTATGTGCGTCAAATGTGACTGACGGGGAAAAAGCATTAATGAACGGGTTATTGGTAATATTAATGCTACCAATATTATTAATTATATTCTTGAGGTAAAAAAACAAAGTAAAACTGATGAGGATTGATTATCCGAAACGCCAGCTAGCCCATAGATAGTGGGCGAGTGTTGGCGTCTTTTACAATAGGAGGAAAAAATGCAAAAACAAACTTATGCAATCGTAAGAAGATATAAAAACAACGAGCAAACATCAACCTATAATATAGTTGGTGAGAAACTCTATTATAGTGTTGACCTTGCAAATAGTCTTTGCGCTGATTTTTCTAACAGACAAGAAAGTCAGAGAGTATCGTACACAGTTGTTATTATGCCTTTCAATCACATTTAAGACAGAAAAAGTAATACTGATGAGGGTTGGATACCCGAAACCCAATCGATAAGATTGGGTCTATTACAAAAAAGGAGGAAATATGTCAAAAAGTAACGAGTGGTTCGTTGTAGATAAAGAAGGTCTTAAACAGATAGAATCTGGAAGAGCTAAACACTTTATCTTATATGAACTAATATCTAATGCGTTTGATGAAAATGTAACTAGATGTAATGTAACTATTAAAACGTTTGCTAATAAACATCTTATAGTCGTTAAAGATGATAGCCCTAACGGGTTTAAGTCATTAACGGATAGTTATACATTATTTGCGCCATCCTATAAAAAAGGTAACGTTGAACAACGTGGTAGATTTAATCTAGGTGAAAAACTTGTTTTATCAATGTTTGAAACTGCAAAGATTACATCAACTACGGGTACAATAATCTTTAATAAAGATGGCACTAGAAATAAATCTGAAGATTCTACCGACAAAGGTAGTGTATTTGAGGGTTTTATATCTAAAAATGTACTAACTAAAGATGAAGTCAACTCAATAGTTGCTGAATGTTCTAATATTCTAGTACCTAATCATATTGTTTTAACAATAAATGAAAAGGTAATAGAAAAGAAGAAACCATTGAAAGTAATTAGATTTGAACTCCCTACTGTTGGCGTAGATAAAAAAGGTAATTTGTTTGACACACATAGAATTACAGATGTAGAGGTTTATAAAACCCCTAAATCTTATATATGTGAAATGGGAATACCAATAGTCGAAACAGACATGTCTTTTTCTGTAAATGTTTTACAGAAAATTCCTTTAAACAAGGATAGAGATAATGTTAAACCTATATATCTACGTAAACTACAAACAGGGGTATTAGATGCTATGTATGAAGAAATGTCCGAAGATGATATTAAATCATCTTGGGTAAATACAGCGTTAGAAAAAGCTAACGAAAAAGCAACTAGTCATGTGTTTGAAGTACGACACGGGGAAGACGCTGTAACATTTAGTCCTGCTGACCCTGAATCTAGCAAAAAAGCTATGGCAGACGGTAGGGAAGTTGTTTACGCTGGTTCTTACTCGGGGAAAGTATGGCAAAATGTCAGAAATCACAGAGAAGAAAACCCAAATCTAGTACCGTCATCATCTAGTTTATCACAATATCAAACGTGTAATATTATGATGCATATAGATGGCAACCAAGTAACCAAAGTAACAGAAGATATGGAACGTATAGCTAATAAAGCTAAAAGTTTTCATATCAAACTGTTCAATGATGAGTTAAATGTAACTTTCTATAAAAACCACAAAGATAACGCTGTGGCTAGATACGGAAAGTGTGATTTATACTTCAATACTGCTCATTTAAGTCAGAAATGGTTTAACTGGGAAGTTAATAAAGAAGATATAATGGCTTTAATTATTCATGAGTTTGGACATTGGTACACAGGCGACCACTTATCTAGTTCATATAATGACGCTTTATGTAAAATAGGAGCAAAATTATATTTATTAGAACAAAAATGTAACTGATGAGACCTGATTGGTCGAAACCCTCGATTTATTTCGGGGGTCTTACATAAACAAAGGAGGAAATATGGAACAAAAAAAATACTATGATGTAATGCGAAGAGATTATATTAGTATGCGTGACGGTGTTGATGTACACAAATACAGATATTTTCTAGTTAAAACTTTTGACAATTATTCTGACGCTAAAATACATTGCTTAAAATGTATGGAAGGCGACTTTATCTGGTATACAGAAAAAGTTGATAAGTTAAGTAAACAAATTGAAAAACAAACTGGTGATATTGTTAGGTGTGTAAGTTACATTGTAGCGCAACCCCATGAAGAACTAAAATGGTAGTTTTCATGTAACTGACATTTTACTTTCTGTGTAGTTATACACACATTTTATAATAGAATGTAACGAGAAGTGGAATGTCGGTTACTGTAAATCAACTAAATTAGTAGTATAACTGATGAGTCTTGAATAGACGAAACCTAGTGCGAAACAGCTGATAGAGGATTCTATCTAGTAAAAATCCACTAGGTCTTATACAACACTCCAAAGGAGGAAAATATGAAAAATACACTACATAGAGTAGATGCTAAAGTAACTAAACGACAATCCCGAGATGAAATACTTGCTGAGTTCTTAGTTGATACTGCAAAGTTATCGCCTAAACTCGGACACGATGATAGCGAAGTTGATTCAAGGTTTTTCACGTTAGTCGGACTTAAGTTGCTTGCGTATGAGTTATCTAGGAAAGATGATAATATAATATTACATAAACGTATGATGACTAGAAATATGTTGCGTAATGGTGGTATGTTAAATACAGTTAGCGAACTTATAGATGATTTGATAGAAGAAATAAACCATGAAATTTCTATTAAAGAACGCATATCCCAATCAAAACAGTAATACTGATGAGTCTTAATTAGACGAAACTCCTGAGTTAGACCGACCACTAACTTAGGAGTCTATTACAACTTTTCTAAAGGAGGAAAATATGAGCAAAGAGAAATGTTGGAACTGTAAAAAATATGATATAGAAACAATGGATATGCGACCACACCCTGATTTAGATTATATAGAAAAAGTCTATGTATGTAGTTGGTGTAATGGTTTGGGCGACCAACAATATTACAAAGCAGGTACAGGAGTAGACCCAAAAATTTTTTATGGCCAGATAGAAGATGATGAGTAAA
>TARA_R100000655_G_scaffold32659_1_pt1 | contig 15484 bp, 16 predicted proteins | sample TARA_R100000655 | Tara Oceans TARA_R100000655 (sample SAMEA2622497) | marine metagenome | biome: marine biome (ENVO:00000447); feature: deep chlorophyll maximum layer (ENVO:xxxxxxxx); material: "saline water (ENVO:00002010), including plankton (ENVO:xxxxxxxx)" | depth 90 m
GTGCTGTAGATTTGAGTCAAGTAGGATATTATGTTGTAGCAGTTAGGTTTGTAGATAATACTGGTAATGTTATAGACTGGGCACCAGGAACACCAGAAACAGGTGCTATGAAAACAATAACTTTTAATATTGATAGAGAAACAGCTCCACCAACAGGATTCGTTAGGTTCCATTGGCACAATAGAAAGGGAGGAATAGATAGTTATACTTGTAAAGGAGGCACTACAGAAAGTTTGACAACAGCATCATCATTTTATGAGACATCTATATATCCTAAATTTGGAACAAGAAATGGTGTAACTCCAAACAATTCAAGTATTATAAACGATTCTATTGTAAAAGGTTATGGTGGTGTTACTAAGAATTATTATCCTAAATTATCAAAATTAGGAGTAGTAGCAAATAAAGAATTTACAGCTACAACAAGACCACTTAATATGGATGAGGCACGATGGATAGAGGATCTATTAGTTTCACCTAATGTTTGGATAGAGGTGATAGAATATACCGACCCATCACAAGCTAATGGAGAGAGTTTATATAAGCCTGTTGTTATAAAGGATGGAACTAGAAAACTTGTTGACAGTGAAGGGTTGACAACTATAGAGATAAACTATTCACTTTCTAACCCTAGACAAACACAAAGAAACTAATGCCTGAAGTAAGAATAGAAATAAGAGACATAAATGACAAAAAGGCTAGATTTGATGTAGAGATATTTGATAGCAATTCTTTTCCATTATCTTTAACATATTCTAATTTTGATATAAGAGATATATCTAGCAGAAAAGGTGGTTTCTCTAAATCCTTTAAGATACCTGCTACAAAAAACAATAACATAATCTTCAATCACTTATATTTTGATGGAATTATAGATACCAACAATATGAAGAGTAGAAGGGAAGCTATTATATATGTAGATAACCTACCTATAATAACAGGTCATATACAGGTAACAAAAGTTATTAAAGGAGCAGAAGTAGAGGCTTATGAGTGTGTTTTCTTTGGAGATAATATGAGCTGGGCATCTGAGATAAAAGATGCTAAGTTATCTGCATTATCTTTAGGTACAGAGACATACATAAATCCTACTGGAACTTGGGCTAACACATATACAGATAAGATAGTTTATCCATTATGTACTGTTGGTGAAGGTGATAATGATGGTAATGGTGTTTTAGATAGCGACTTTATACCTCACGTGTTTGTTAAGACAATTTGGGATAAGATATTTAGTAGTATAACTAACAAGTACGCTATATCAAGTACATTTTGTGATAGTGCTTTTTTTAAATCATTAGTTATGCCTCTTAATTTTGAAAGAGAAAGAGATACTATTGACCAATACAGTGGTAAAGCTATACAAAATGCTGATGAAGAGTTAATAAAGGCTTTTTACAACAGAGAAGGTGCTGTTACAAGAGGTGATAGTGGTTTAGTTTCTGCTACATACAATGACACTATAGAAGATACAAATAGTTGGATAAGAGGTTTTTGGTTTAGAGCAAACACACAAGATGACTCCAGTATATATGAAAATGCAGATACTCCTTTTCAATCAGGTAACATAGTACAATCATCATCACAAGCAAACTTTCCTGCAACCTTCAAAGTTAATCAAGACGGTTCATATACAATATCAATGAATATGAATATTGAGATTACTGTTACAGATGAGCCTGATTTTAATGGAGTTGTAAAGATGGCTACATATGCAAAGTTATACACAAGTCCAAATGGTTATACCTTTAATGAAGTAACTGATATAGGTGATGAAGGCACAATAGGATACGCTGCATTTGATCTAGAGAAATTTTTCGACCCTATTACACACACTATGTCAGGAAGTGTAACCCTGAACAATCTTTCAGTAGGAACGCAGTTTAAGGCTATGATTTTTGTTCAGAATATAGACTACGGTACTCAAGAATCTGGATCTTATTCATTTAATGCTAAGAGTGGTTCTTTCTTGCAAGGTATGGCATCTCCAACAATAGTTTTGGGAGAGGACTATACTATTAATGAGTTGTTACCTCAAAAAACACAATTAGAATTTGTCAAGGGTGTTGCTCAACTGTTTAACCTTCAGTTTTATACAGATGCAACATCTAATACTGTATATGTTGAACCTTATGATTATTTCTATAAAGATATATCTACTCAAGCAAACGCAATAGCAAATGCTTTAAACTGGTCTGATAAATTAGACACATCTAAAGGTATAGAAGAAGAGTTTGTACACGATATAAAGAAAAAAATTGTATTATCTTATAGTGGTGAAGATGGCTTAACAGAAAGGTTTAATAAAAGGAATGATTATGAGTATGCAAGTTATGAACAGATAGATACAACAGGAACTTTCTTTGATGGTGTATTTGAGTTGTCTAATGATTTTTTCGAGGCAACATTTATGATAAACGAGGGTGACTATGTACAAACACAACTAGATCAAGCTCCTCTTGTACCTGCTTATTGGAACAGCTACTCAAATGTAGGAGCATCTTTATTTCATATTAGACCAGATAAATCTTTTGATACAGGTTCTAGAGTATTGATATATAGAGGAAGTACAGCTTCAACGACAACCAAATTTGATTATCTAGGAACTACTGTAGGGGGAACGCCAGTAGCTACAACAACTTGGGGTAGAGCTGTATTTACAGATTGGGAAGATACTTCAAACATAAGTGATGGTCATCAATCTATAGATCTTAACCTAGCATATACAAGTTATACAGACGGAAGTAGTAACACTGTTACTCATCACGGTCTTTATAAGAACTATTACTCTAAAATGATAGAACAATTAAGACAAAGACCAAGAATAAAAATAGCATACTTTAAGTTAAACTCAACAGATGTAATGAATTTTGATTTTAGAAGGTTAGTTTATTTAGATGGTGTTTTCTATAGAGTGAATAAAATTGTAGACTATAAACCACATAGAAACGAATCTACAAAAGTTGAGCTTGTTGAGTTTACAGAAACAGGAACAGGAACTATTAGTACACAAACTGATGAATTTAGAATGTAATGAAAATAATAGGAGAAAATATAAATGAACATCCTGTAAAGGAATTAGGTAATATAATATACTACACAAACAGTGCAGGAGACCTAATGCCTGTAGTTGCAACAAATAACAATGGTAGACAAGATTACATTCGTCTAACATCTACTAAAAGATTGGGAGCAAAAACATCAGCTAGATCAACACCTAATCCTCAAAATAAAACAGGTCTTCAGCTATGGGTAAAAAAGAATACTAATGTAACTAATACAACTGGTAGGTTTACAACTTGGGGTGATATTAGTACAAATGCAAACGATTTAACAGGAGATGATGCTTCTCCATATGTAATGTTATCTTCAGATTTTTTTGCATTAATGGATGGTGTTGGTGCTAAGTTTACTTTAGGTACAGCATTATCTCTTAGTCAATTTACTATATCTTTTGTTATTAAAGACCAGAGAGGTAAGCTAGGCGTATTAACAGGAAAATCATCAGATGCAAACGCATTTATATCAACATCATATGCTTCAGGAGGATCAGTAACACTTAGTTTAGCATCAGGTGAGGTTTATAGTACAGCAGCAGGAGTTGTTCCTCACAATGAGGATGTTCTTGTAACAGTTATAAAAGATTCTAGCAACACTTTATTTGTTCGTGTAAATGCAACACAGGTTTACACAACTACTGCAGCATCTACAGCATTGCAGATTGACCAAATAGGTAAGCTAGGATCGTCAACAGATACTTTTATGGGTAATATATATGAAATATGTATTTACAATACTGCACTAACTGGTGATGATTTATCAACAGTAGAGCTAGGATTAAAAGCAAGAAATAGAATAGCTTAGTATGAAACTTGTAAGTGGTAAAATAAGATATAAGGCTGTCATCCGTAAGTTTTTAATGGATACAGGTAAGAGGTTAGATAGAGAGCTAAAAGCTACACTTATAAGACAAGGACACTACGATACAGGAGACTTTGAAAGATCTATTAAGTTTAGGAGACTAAATAATAAAGATTCAATTTCATTCTTCGCACATAAATTAGCTTTTTTACTAGATTCAGGAAGAAAGCAAGGATGGTCACCACCATTAAAACCATTAGTAAAATGGGTTGAAAGAAAGTTAGGTCACAAAGGTAGAGCAGCTTGGGCAGTAGCTACAGCTATACAAAAGAAGATTAGAGCAGAGGGATACCCAACAGGAAAGCTAAAACAAATGAGAATGTTTTTTATTGAAAGAACATTAAAACGAACATCTCAGCAAACTGAAAAAGAATTGCATAACGCACTAAGTAGACAAATAAATAGAGTCTGCAAAGATTTAACAAAAGATAAAATAATTATAGGATAATGTCGCAACAAAAGAACGTACAAATATTTGAGATAAAGGTAACAGGAGCTAAAGACCTTAGAAAGCTAGAACAACAATTAGATAGAGTTGCTAAGAAAAAAGCAAAAATGGGTAGTGCATCTGCCTCTGCAGACAAGGATATAAGTCGGATGAATACTAGGACTAAATCTCTTGGTCGTTCAATGGGTAAGACATTAGGTGCAATAGGTGCTGTTGCTATAGCTGTAAGAGCTTTATCTAAAATGGTAACTGATGGAATAAACACCTTTAGGGGATTTGAGTTTGCAATGGCTAAGGTTAGAGCTATTTCAGGTGCTACTGATAAACAGTTTAGAAAATTAGAAAACTCAGCTTTGCGTCTTGGTAAATCAACATTCTTCACTGCTTCTCAAGTTGCAGAGCTTCAGCTAAATTTATCTAAGCTAGGATTTAATACTAACGAAATAATTCAATCACAAGAATCTATACTTTTGTTATCCCAAGCAATGGGTGAAGATTTGGGTAGAACAGCTACTGTAGTTGCTTCTACTATTCGTGGTTTTGGTGAAGATACATTACAAACAGCTCGATTTGCAGATGTTTTAGCTAAAGCATTTTCTAACTCTGCTTTAGATCTTGAGAAATTCCAAACATCTATGTCTAAGGTTTCTTCTATTGCTGCAATGGCAGGATTCTCTTTAGAGGATACTACAGCATTATTAGGAACTCTTACTGATAGAGGTATTGAAGCATCTATTGCAGGTACATCCCTTCGTAATATATTATTACACCTACAAGATCCTACATCTGATTTGTCAGAAAGGTTAGGAAGGACAGTTCATTCAGGAGAAGACCTTATTGTTGCATTACAAGAATTAAAAAGTTCAGGTATTGATGTAGCAGGTGTTATGGGTATTGTTCAAAGAAGACAGGTGATGGCGATGAACTCTTTCATTGACAGTGCTGACACTTTAGGAGATTTTATATCTATGTTAGAAAATTCAAAAGGAGCTGTTGAAGATATGTCTAAAATTATGGAAAATACCCTCGAGGGTGCTTTAAAACAAAATAAATCAGCTTGGGAGGGTTTGAACCAACAGATACTTAAGGGTAATGGATTACTAGCTAAAGCTACTAGACTTTGGACAAGTTGGCTAACAGCCACTACTGAGGGGATGAAAGATGCATCTCAATTAGCAGATGATGTAGTTGCAAATGTAACAAAAACATCAATAGATATAGCTAGAGAGTCAAGAGCTGAACTTTCTATTATAATGTCAGAACAATTAGACTCTATGAAAGCTGACTTACCTGCTTTACAGAAAAACTTAAATGAAAGAAAAGAAATATTTGAAAATGCACAAAAACATAGTAAAGATTCACGTGCTAAATTTGCAGATGAACAAATGCAAGAAGCAGAAAAAGCATTGAAAACTCAAAAGTTAGCTATAAAAAGGTTTGAACAAGATATGTTTAACCAAGTTGAAGCAGAAAGTGAAGCTATAACAGAATCTAGTAGAAATTTTAAAATAAAAAAACAACAAAACAAAATAGAGCTTCAAGAAAATACAGACTTAATAAAATTAAAAGAAAAAGAGATAGAGAGAGTTAAGCAGTGGGATGGAAGCACAAAAGCTGCTTTAGCAACAAGACATAAAGAGTTAAATAGACTAAAAGAACAGTTAAAGATTTTAAGAGAAACAGGAATAGAGAAGGAAAGACAATTAACTATGGGAGGCATCGGCACTAATGAGATGATGACATCTAATATGATGAATCTTGAGAGGGAACAGGCAGATGCTAGAGCAGGATACCTATCTGCATACCTACAAGGTGTTATGACTAAAGAGCAACTAGATGCTCAACTTCATCAGCTAGAATTGGATAGGCTTCGTGAAATAAAAAATATGAGACAAGACTTAGGTCTATCTACACAAGAGCAGGAGTTGGCAATACTTGATTTACAAGTTAAAAAACAAGATTCATTAAAGAAAACTGCAGACGAGGATACAATAGCTACTCAGAAGATGATGCAAAATGCTATTATGAATTCTGAAAATGCTAATCAGGCTTTCCAGAAAATAATAACAACAAAGATTAATGAGATTCTGTTAGATGCTATGGCTTCTTTATGGTCAGACAAATCAGTACCATTCTTTGCTAAAGTAGGTTTAGCGATTGGTATGAAGACTTTAGTATCTCCGTTAATATCTAAACTTATAGGAGGTCAGGAATTTGCAGAAGGTGGTCTTACAAGAGGTGGTATGTTTCAAGGAGCATCACACGCTAACGGAGGAGTTAAGTTTGCTGTAGGTGGAAGAATACACGAAGCTGAAGGTGGTGAAGCGATTATCAATAAAAGATCTACAGCTATGTTTAAACCTATGTTATCTGCTATGAACTCATTCAATGGTTATGGAAAAAAGTTTGCAGATGGTGGTATTACAACTGGTATTTCTAATAAATTTGCATTAGGAGGAATGACAGCTTCAAGTTTAGGTGACATTGCACAGGGTGGGGGATTAAACTCAACTGTTATGGTAGTGGAAAGCGATATATCAAAAACACAAAATAGAGTGTCTGCTATAGAATCACAAGCATCATTTTAATGGCTAATGAAATAGATCTTATATTTAATTTCCTAAATCTAGCTGAAAAAGAGATAGAAAGAAGATTTACTAAAGATGCAACAGTAAAGAATGTACTTTATCATTTTGTTGAAAGAGGTATTATAGAACCTAAAAGGTTAAGAAACTATGTTATTATTTCTGATTTTGACAAGATACTGAAAGAAAATAATGGTCATTGTACACATACATTTATGGATTTATCTATAAAATATAACTTATCAGAAAGGCAAATTCAATCCATTGTTTATAAGCAACGATATAAAAATAAGAAAATCAGTAACATAAAGTAATTATTTCCAAATGTTTCGATAAAATTTGGTAATTATTTAACTTATTTTGCATTATGAAAAATAGTTGGTACACTTTTAAAAATTCAAGTAACGGGCAACCAGCCGAAGTCCTTATCTACGAACAAATCGGAGATTGGGGTGTTACTGCACAAAACTTTATCAAAGATGTTCAATCAGTTGGCAAATCTGATCTCACTGTTCGCATCAATTCTGTTGGTGGTTCTGTATTTGATGGTCTTGCTATTTATAATATTTTACGTTCTCATAAAGGAAATGTTAATGTCAAAATTGAAGGTTTAGCAGCTTCTATAGCATCTATTATTGCTTTAGGAGGTGATAACATTGAAATGGCAGAAAACGGATTCTTTATGATTCATAATCCTTTTGGCAATTCATTCGGAGATGCTGAAGAGATGCGTAAAACTGCTGATTTACTCGATAAGATAAAAAAAGAACTTGTATCTGTCTATGCTAAACAGTCTTCTTTAACGGAGTCTGAAATACAGGATATGATGGATGAAGAGACTTGGCTAACAAGCCAAGAAGCACTTGAGATGGGATTTGTTGATACAATAACAGAACCTATTAAGATTGCTGCAAGTTTCGATCTTTCTAGATTCAATAATGTTGACTCAAAAGAAGTGAAGAACAAACTAGAATTATTAACTAATAATAAGTCGAATAAAATGACTGAAGAATTAAAAACTTGGTTCAACGGTGTTAAAGAAGAAATCATTAACGCTGTTAAGGGTGAAGTCGTGGCTGAAACCCCTGCTAATGAAGAAGTTTCTGTTGTTCTTTCTGATAATGAGGAGATTGTAAATAAACTTACAGACTTGTCTAACGAGAAAGAAGAGCTTACAGGAATCGTTGCTGAAAAAGAAAGCATTATCGCTGACTTTGAAAACAAGGTATCTGAAATGGAAGCTGAATTAGCGAAATATAACGCTACAGAAACTAAAGTAGAGGCAGATAATGACCCTGCAATTAACGAAGCTGATGTTGTAGTTAATGAGTGGGATGCTTTTGCAAAATCATTATTAAAATAAAAAATTAAAAAATTATGGCAACTTATACAAGTGCAAGTTTACCTACGGTAAACAAATATGACGTAAACAAGTATGTTCTTGAGCCTTTATTTATGGGTCAAGAGTATATGAACTATATGGACATTATGCCTAATGTGTCAGGAACTATCGTTATTGACAAATTTAAGGCAATCGGTGGAATTACTAACGCTTTCGCTACAGGTGCTTTCTCTGGAGAGTCTGGAGAGATTGGTGAAACTGTAACAATTACTCCTGTTCGTAGAGAGGCAGAAATTGCTTTCGGAGGAAACTCTTTATACAACAAAATAAAAGGTCAACTTATGAAAGGTGGACACGACTTTGACAATGTTGAAGGAACACTAGTTAAAAACATCTTATTAGAGATGATTGGAGCAGGTGTAAAGTCTGACTTTAACAAGCACCTTTGGTTATCTAGTGCTGCTTCAGGTACAGGTGGATTTGACCAATTTGATGGTTTGTTTGATGCAGCTTTCGCTGTTACTGCAAACAAATTAAATCGTGGAACTTTAGCTACTGAACAACCAACTGATGCAGCTTTAGTTGCAGGTCGTGGTTTAGATATTCTTAAAGGTCTTTATGATATCGCTTCTCCTGAATTATTAGAAGCAGGTAATCACGTATACTTTGTGTCAGGAGATGTTGCTGACGATTATATGGCTACAAATTTAGAATCTTCTAACTTTGCTGCTGCAGGATATGGAGCTATGGTAAATGGTGTTCCAAACCTTACTTACAGAGGTATTCCTATCATTGTTCGTAGAGACTGGGATGTGGCTATCGCTGCTAATGTTGCTAACATTAACGGTGCTTCAAATGCTGCTGAAACTCACAGAGCAATGTTAACTACAAAAGATGCTTTTGTTGTTGCAACTGACTTTGACCAAAACTCTGTAGAGCAATGGTACTCTAACGATAACAAAGAATATCGTTTTAGAGTTGCTTATTCTATCGGATGTGCTTTGAAAGATGCTAAATTAGCAGCTTACTACACTCCTGATAATATGGCATAATTTAATTTAGGGGGATGAAATACTCCCCCTAATATTTTTTAACGATATAAAATAATAATAAAATGGCAATAGAATCAGGCTTAACAATAACAGCAGCAGACATCGAAAGAAGAGGTGGTTTGCAGTTTGTATCGGTAGCTTCATCTACTCGTGTAACAGCAGCAACTGCTGACGATTCAGATGACCACGCATACAGTGCTATAACATTGGCTGATGGCGATAACTCTGCAGGTGCTAATACAATGTGGATTTATGAACTTAAAAACGGTTCAGGATCTTTATCTGTAACAGGTACTAAAGAGAATGGGACTATGATGTTTGAGCAAACTATATCTTTTTATGTACCTAATATCTCTTCTGCTCACTTGAGAAAGTTAGAGAACTTGCAACACGAACCTTTAGTTTGTGTAGTTCAAGATTTTAACGGTGCAGATTATGTAGTTGGCTTATCAGAGACCTACAAGAACGAGGATGTTTACGCTAGAAACCAAACATATGCAACAATGACAGGATTAGAAGTTTCTACAGGAGCTGCTCTAGGTGATGAAACAGGATGTACAGTAACAATTACTTGTATGGCTGGAGAATTACCAAGATCATTTTCTGGTACTTCTACAATGGATACTGCTGCAGGAAAGAACGTACTTTCTTAATATTAATTAAAATAAGTGATAGGGGTTTCGTACCCCTTGATCTTTTTTTTTATATATTTACATATGGCTTACAAGAAAAAACTAAGCGGAGGAACAAGTAAATTCCACAAACACGGAATAAAAGTTTCTTGGTCAAATGATATATCTCAAGAGCAACTTGAGGTAATTTATAATTTAGGGTATACACAATTCGTAGAAAAAGATGGAGAAGCAAAACCGAAGAAAAAAGCAAAGTCAAAAGCTACAAAGTCAAGTAAAGACACTGACAACAAAGAATAATCAAAAGGTTCAATACGCTTTTGTTAATTTAGGCACTCCATCTGTAGGATCAGAGGTTAAAGATTTAGATAGACTACGTGAGGACTACATTCCTTTTGGTAAGGATAATTTATTTCCTCAATATCTTGCTGAATTAAAAAGACAATCATCTACACATAGATCTGTATTAGCACAAAAAACCACATTCACTACAGGTGCAGGTTTCAAAACATCTAATGAAACTTTAAAAGAATACATAGAAGACGTAAATGCTAATGGTGAATCTTTAAAAGATTGTTTTAAAAAATTAGCTGACGATTACTATACTTACGGTAATGCCTTTTTAGAGGGTGTTGTTTATGAAGGTGGTATTAATTTTTACCATAAAGACGCATCAACAGCTAGATTGTCAAAAAACAAAAAGTTAGTATTTTTTCACCCAAACTGGGAAGAAGCTAAAAAATATCCTGAAAAATTACAAAAAATACCTATATATCCTAAAATAGCAAGTAGTAGATTTATTATACACTATAAAGATTACGAAAGCACATTTAGTTTTTATGGTTTACCTGATTATATTGCAGCATTAGAGCATATTGCAATAGATTTTGAAATAGGTAAATACAACCACACTAGCTTTAAGAACGGATTTTCTCCTTCAGCTATCGTTACTGTAAACGGTGACTTTGGTGAAAAAGAAGCAGAACAATTTGTTGAAACTGCCAAAGAAACATTAACAGGTAGTGGAAACAACTCTAAGATTCTTTTCTTAGTTAAGAACGGAGATGACTCTAGTTCTACAGATGTACAGATATTAAATAATAAGGAGGATGGTGACTTCCTTGATCTTCAAAAATTAACAGATCAAAACATAATCACTGCACATAGATGGCAACCTGCATTATCAGGTATTGTGTCAAGTGGTAAGATGAACAATACAGGTTCAGAAATAAGAATCGCTTATGAGTTGGCAATGTCAACTGTTATTAAAGACACAACTAACATATTACTTGACCCTATTAAGAAGGTGATTAACAGTGAGTTAGGAATTGATACAAAAGATTTAGTAGTTGTTTACGAACCACCAATCTCATTCCTTTCTGACATTGATCCTAAGCAAGTGTTAACTATAAATGAGCAAAGAGCTATGCTTCATAAAGACCTTATGCCTATGGAAGATGGGGATATGTTACTTGCTGATAGACAATCAATAACAGTAGAAAAAACAGAAACTATAACAACGAACTAATATGGCTAATGTAAGACAATACGACACTCTCGTAACAGCTTCGGAGGTAATATCTAACTCTTTTACTAATCAAGCTACAGATACCTCTTTAATTAGTGATAATATTATCACAATAGCTGAATTAGCACATATTAAATTTGAGCTTGGTTTAGATTTTTACGAAGAGTTAAAAACACAAAACGATTCAACAGGAACATTAAGTGCAGACAACACAACATTGATGACACACTTTTTAAAGCCTTGTCTTTGTTGGTTTGTTCGTTTTGAAGTTATGAATGACTTAACATTCAATACTACATCTAGTGGTGTAGTTAGTAACATAGATGAGTTCAGTGTAATTGCAACACCTGAACAGTTTAATATGATGAAGCAAGATACATTCCGTAAGGCAAAGATTCTTTTAGATGATATGATTGCTTACATAGAACACGAAGATCAAAGTGGAAAATATCCTTTATTTGGTACAGATGGAGATAGCTCTATGCCTGATACAGATAATGCAACAAAATTAGGAGGAATAATATTTTACTAATGGATAAAATAAAATTTTTCATAAGACATATATTTAACGAGACGGTTAGAAAAAATGATAACTGTCCTGATGGGTATGAGCATCAAATGCCAGATGGTTCTTGGATGTGTGGTAGAGAACACGAAGAATCTTACAACCTTAGTGACGAAGAGATAGCAGAAACATTTACGAACTATAAAGGTTCTGTGAATATGAGCTACTCTGAACTAAAGTCTTGGTCAGAAACTGAGTGTAGTAAAAAAGCAAGTATTGGTAGAGATGCAATAAATAGAAATCTACAACTACTATCAAAGAAAAAAGCTGACTGGACATCTAATGATGCAACAGAAGCTAGAAAAGCAATAGCATATATAGCTAGAGCAAGAAAACAAAAACAAGGTAAAAATGTAAGTAAGGAGTGTCCTTATTCTAAGAATTATATTGCTCTAAAAAATTGGGCATACGATAGAAATAAATAAATAAAGATATGGCAACAACAATAACACCAGCAACTTTAACAGTATCACTTACTGAAAGTGTTTCTTTAAACGGAAAAAGTTATGGATCTACAAATACATTAACTATATCTAGTATATCAGAGGTTTTCACTAGAATTGTTAAATGTATTAATAGCCAAACAACAACTATTGCAACCTTTAATGGAAATGCTTTTGGAGCAGATAATGCTATTGATTTAGAGGATGCTAAATACATAAGAGTAACAAATCTTGACAACACTAATTCAGTTGAGTTAGCTATTGTTGGAGCTGCAACACTTTATCAAGTAAGGTTAGATGCAGGTCAGTCTCATATATTGGGATGTCCTGATGATTTAATGTTAGCTGAGGCAGACACTTCTCCTAGTTTTGGAACTATGGCTGATGTAGCTAGTATAAAAGTAAACCCTGCAGCGAACGATGTAGATGTAGAAATTTTTGTAGCAGGAATATAATATGGCAAATAACGAACATAGCAGTTTAGCTAACGCACAATTACACAATCCAAAGGATTTTAGTACAGCAAGTAACAGCACTCATTTAACTAAAAATAGTAGTGGTGCTTTGACTTGGGCAGACGATATTGTTAACAGAACACATTTCGTTAGACTTGGTGGTTATATGAATAAGTCTACTACAGATATGTATGGTACTACTTGGGCAGCAGGACATCATCACGTTTTTGATACTGTTGTTACAGACCCTACTGCAGATGCACAAGAGGTTGTTGCTCAATCATTTCTATATTGTTCAAGAGCAGGATATTTAGCTGCTTGGAAAGGTGCAGCAGCTATAACAAGTGCAAAGACTTGTGAGTTTAGAATATTTAAAGGAACTCCTGTTGATAATAGTTCTGCTGCTATAGACTTAACACAATTAGGTGACACTGTATCTGAAACAGGAGAAGGTGGAACAAGTATTGAATTGTTTGCAGCTACAGGATTATCAACATCTACCACTTTTGCTGCAGGTGATGTACTTATTGCAACACTAAAACCGACAGCAGCATCTTCAACAGTAGTAAGATTTAATTCTATTTTAGAAATAGTATATACTGGTTAATATGAGATTGGTAATGTTGATATTATTGCTTTTATGTTTTTCTGATATTGACGCACAGATCAAAAAAGCCTTTAAATTTTCGACATTTTATGTTGCATCAAATGGTGGTACATCTTTAGCAGATAGAGATGTATTTTCAGTAACAGGTAAACTTTCACAAAACACTATAGAAACACCTTACGATTACAGTTTTATTGCAGGTGTTAGAAAAATACAACGATTTCAGTATGAAGGTAGTACACCTTTTAAAGATGGAACAGAAACAGCTTATGGTGATGCTGCAACTGTAGGTCGTAATCCTTTTGAATATCTTTTTGAGGTAGATTACAAAAGACAAGAGGGAGTCGATTATATAGATCAGACTCACTTTTTAAGATATGTTAAATCTAAATGGCTTACAAGAGTAGAATATTTAAAAGATGGCTTTGCTGATATAGAATATTATCAAGCATCACAAAGATTAAGATTAAGAGGCAATAAAAAGCTATCATTCAATATAGGAGCTTTACAGCGTATTTCAGAGCCTTATGGATATAACCCCTTAGAAGAGTGGTTGCTTTCAAATAACAACATCCATTACACTTATTTAGCTATACAGGAAGGTTATAGTGCAGATGTATTTAACTCTGAATATAAAAACCCACAAGGTGAGGTTGTAGCTACAAGTAATGAAGTTTGGGAACAAGTGGTAATACCACAAGTCTTAACAGATTATACAGAAAAGAAAAGAAATGAACTAGAGAATATATGGCAATATTCTTTAGTTGTTGGTTTTGATTATTACTATTATAAGAAAAACTTTTGGTTGCACTCTTGGGGAAACTTTATACCTTACCATTATAATGATGGAGGACAATACTCTTATCATAATTACAATAACGGAGAACAATGGTATGATTATTCAGGAGGTGCAATTTTTGGATGGAAGTTAAATAAATCACTAGGACTCTTTGCAGAAGGTAAATACAACAAGTATTGGGATAGAGAATGGTATGACTTTAAGTTAGGAGTTAATTACATTATATTTTAAAATGAAAGAATTAAACGAAGAAACAGCATTTAAACTTAGTATAAAAACTTTAGCAGGTATTGCTGCTTTAATATTTACTCTTGTAGGTATGTGGTTTACTTTACAGGCAGAAATTTCTGAAGCTAAAGAACTTCCAAAACCTGAAGTTAGTAAAATGGAATTTCGAATGAAAGACGAAAATATACGCCAGAGTATTGTAAATACAGAAAAAAATGTGGAGAAGTTAGAGGAGAGAATGATTAGAATGGAAGATAAGATAGATCAATTAAGATAATAATTATAAAAACAAAAAAATGGCTTACGAATTTTTAGATGACAATATTGCTTTGATGAGGATGCTTGGCGAAGTACAAGATGTTCAGGTTATTAGCAATACAGCAGCACACACAGGAAAAGACTTTTACTGCCTTTATTGTGCTACGGAAACTGTTATAGCAAGTTTAACTTGCAGCTCTGAAGTAACAAATGCAGCAGGTTTACAAACAACACTACCTGCAGGTACTACTTTGATGCTTAACATTTCTGCAATAACACTTACGAGTGGAGTAGTAATAGGATATTCAAGATAATTATGTTTTTAGGACTCAATTTATCTATAGCAGCAGCAAAAGTTAGACCACCATCTTTTACAGATAAGTATGCGTTACACTTTGATGGAACAAATGATAATGCTATTGTTACTAATGATGTTTTTAAAACATTTACAGGTGGTGGATTTAGTGTATCATATTGGTTAAAGCAAGATGCTATAGGTACAGGTAATAACCATTTCCATTGGAATATATATCCTGCTTCAGGTACTGCTATGCGTATTATGGTTGCTACTGATGGTGCAGGTTCTCACGATGGTAAGTATAAGTTTCAAGTCACAGATGC
>TARA_R100000655_G_scaffold7345_7_pt1 | contig 15455 bp, 17 predicted proteins | sample TARA_R100000655 | Tara Oceans TARA_R100000655 (sample SAMEA2622497) | marine metagenome | biome: marine biome (ENVO:00000447); feature: deep chlorophyll maximum layer (ENVO:xxxxxxxx); material: "saline water (ENVO:00002010), including plankton (ENVO:xxxxxxxx)" | depth 90 m
GATTGAAAAAATGAAACAAGAGGCTCAACTTAAAGGACAGTTGATGCAACAAGAGTTTCAATATAATCAACAGTTGAGAGGTGTTTCGGAAAACGCATTGTCTCAACGTGAAACACAAAGAGAAAATGCAAAAGCTAAAAGAATTAGTCAACAAAATACACAACAAAGCGAACTAATAAATCAAAGAAAAAACAATCTTCCTCCTCAAAATTTTGAGTCTAATGAAGACAGTTTAGATGGTTTTGATTTTGCTGAATTTGAACCTAGATAATATGGCAAGAAAAAAAAAGAAAAAGGGAAATAAAATATGTGCGGCAGGTATTGCGTGGGCAAAAAGAACATTTGATAAATATCCAAGTGCGTATGCTAATTTAGCTGCTAGCAAATATTGCAAAGACCCTAATTATGCAAAAAACTCTAAAAGAAAATAAATATGCTAGATAAAAAAAAATTACAACAAATATCTAAAGAACTTAAAAAAGCTTCAGCAATGCACAAGGGACAGGCTGCTAAAATTGACAAAATGCTTAAATCCATTAATAAGAAAAAATAATGGGTGAACTAAAAAAATGGTTAAAAGAAAAATGGGTTCGCATTGGAACTGATGGTTCAATAAAGGGAGAATGTGGCACAAGTAAAAATAAAAAAAATCCTGACCGGTGTTTGCCTTACAAAAAAGCTATGTCAATGACAAAAGCAGAGCGAGCAAAAACAGCTCGAAAAAAGAAAAGAGAAGGAAGTAAAGGTAAACAGTTTGTTTCTAATACTAAAAAGGCTAAGGTTACAAAACCTTACGTCTAAATCTGTATCAAAAAAATTATTAACTTTGTATAAAAATTTAATCTAATGGAAATAAAAGTAAAGGCTTTAGACGGTAGCCAAGAAAAATCACAGTCTGAAAAAGAACAAGAGCTTTTAAATAAGCATGAAGGACAAGAGCAAACACAAGAAACTGTAACACAACAGGAGGAGGTGGCAACTTCTACAGAAGCTCCACAAGAAGAAAATCCTGTTGTTGAAGAAAAGAGTTCATTAAATGAAGAAGATATTATTTCTTATTTAAAGAACAAACATAACAAGGAGATAACATCTGTAGATGAGTTGTTCCAAAAAAGAGAGGAAGAGCCTTTACCGGAAGATGTTGCTTTTTATTTAAAATATAAAAAAGATACGGGGCGTGGTTTTGAAGACTATGTTAAATTAAACAGAGATTTTGAAAATTACGACTCAGATACATTGCTAAGAGAGTATCTTACCGAAACCGAAGAGGGTTTAGATAGAGAAGATATAGACGACATGTTATCTGATTATCATTATGATGAGGAAGAAGATGACGATTCGTTTATTAAAAAAACTAAATTAGCGAAAAAACGAAAGATTGCTGAAGCTAAAAAGTATTTTAAACAGCAAAAGGAGTATTTCAAGCAACCCCTTGAGTCAAGTACGGCTGCCATTCCTGATGAAGATTTAAAAAAACTACAAGCCTATGAGCAATCTTTAGCCAAGGCAAATGATGCCAAAACGGAGAGTGCAAGACGTAGAAAAGTTTTTGAAGAAAAAACCAACAATGTGTTTAGCGCAGATTTCAAAGGTTTTGAATTTACTGTTGGTGATAAAAAAATCACCTATTCTCCCGCAGAAACAGCAGAGCTTAAAAAAGCTCAATCTACTCCCATGAATTTTGTACAAAAATTTATAGGTGAAGACGGAGCAATAAATGATGCTGTGGGATATCATAAAGCTTTAGCAATAGCGATGAACCCTGAGAAGTTTGCTAAGTTTTTTTATGAGCAAGGCAAATCTCAAGCGACAGAAGATGTTATGCGTAAAACTAAAAATATAAATATGAGTGAGCGTAAAACACCTGAAGTTGCTACAAAAGGAGGAATGCAAATCCGGGCTATGAGTAATAATTCTGGCAAAGGATTGAAAATAAAAAGTTTAAGAAAAAAGTAATAAATAATAAGTTAAAAATTAGAAATTATGGCAGGTTCAGTTTTAGCTACACCGGGATTTGATTTACAGCCTAGTGCACAACAAGTCCCCGTGAGCACAAATTATATAACCGATTTCAACTTTTTAAATCAGTATCTACCTGATACTTATGAAAAAGAGTTTGAAAGATACGGTAATCGAACTATCTCTTCATTTTTGAGATTGGTCGGTGCAGAAATGCCTTCTATTTCTGACCAAATTAAATGGGCAGAGCAAGGAAGGTTACATGTTAAATATACGGAATGTGGTACAACAGCAGCTAACGGTGCTGCAACAGGTACATTCCAAGTTAATGACCCGGCACAACCGGCAGGTATCGTTGCTCCAAATAGTACTACGGCTACAGCTCCTTTTGCAGCTACAGCAGGTATGGCTATTAGAGAAGGACAAACAGTAATGCTTGTTCAAAACAATGGTGCAGGAAGTAACAAGGCTATTGTTACATCTGTTGACCTATCTGTAAGTGCTATACAATTTACTGTTGCATTTTATGACAATGGTGGTTATGTAGGTGCAGGTGGTGGTGCTTTTGCAGACACAAATGTTACTGTATTTATTTACGGTTCTGAGTTTAAAAAAGGCACTGAAGGAATGAAAGGTTCTTTAGAAGCTGATGACTATATATTTGCTAATAACCCAATTATCTTAAAAGATAAGTATGAGGTTAATGGTTCAGATATGGCTCAAATCGGTTGGATAGAAGTAACTACTGAGAATGGTGCTACAGGATATTTATGGTATTTAAAATCAGAACATGAAACAAGATTGCGTTTTGACGACTATCTTGAGACATCTATGATTGAAGCAGTGCCTATGGCAAATGCAGCTAATGCGGCATTAGCTAACGGTTCAGAAGGTATTTTTTATGTAGTAGAGAATAGAGGAAATGTTTGGGGTGGAGGTAATCCTACTGCTTTAGGAGATTGGGATAATATTATCACAAGATTAGACAACCAAGGTGCTATTGAGGAAAATGTTATTTTCTTGAATAGAGAGTTTGGGTTTGATGTTGATGATATGTTAGCAGCTCAAAACTCTTATGGTGGAGGTGGTACTTCATATGGTCTTTTCGACAATGATGAAGAGATGGCATTGAATTTAGGTTTCACAGGATTCCGAAGAGGATATGACTTCTACAAGTCTGATTGGAAATACTTAAATGACCCAACTATGAGAGGAGGCTTACCAACAGGTGCAGGCTCAGGTAAAGTAAGTGGTTTATTAGTTCCTGCGGGTTCTACAACTGTTTACGACCAAATCTTAGGTAAGAATGCAAAACGACCATTCTTACATGTTAGATATAGAGCTTCTGAAACTGAAGATAGACGTTACAAAACGTGGATTACAGGTTCAGCAGGAGGCGCTAGAACATCTAGCTTAGATGCAATGGAGGTGAACTTCTTGTCAGAAAGAGCGGTTTGTACAATGGGTGCAAACAACTTCTTCTTATTCCAAGAATAGTAGTTGACAATATGGGAGGGAGTGTACACATGTACACTCCTTTCTTTATAAAATTATAATTATATTAAATTAAATAAAAATGAAAAAAAATAAATTCGTAGATAAAGTCTACAAACTCACACGGGATGCAGCTCCGTTATCTTTTATGCTGCCTACAAGACATAGTAGTAGATTTCCATTATTACATTTTGACAACGAAACAGGTGTTAATAGAGAACTTCGTTATGCACGTAATCAAAAAAGCATCTACGTGGATGAACAAGATGGTAATGCCATTGTTGAGCCAATTATATTTGAAGATGGGTTTTTAAGAGTTCCTAAAGAAAACCAAATGTTGCAAAAGTTTTTAGACCTACATCCTTTAAAAACTAGAAGATTTATTGAGGTGGATTATGAACAAGATGCAGCCGATGAGGTTTCTAGATTAAACATAGAAGCGGACGCTCTTATTGCTGCACGAACCCTTGAAATTAATCAAGTTGAAAATGTGGCAAGAGCATTATTTACTTATGATGTAAGTAAAATAAGTACAGCCGAGTTAAAAAGAGATATATTAGTATATGCTCGCAATAACCCTTCAGAGTTTTTAAATATTATAGAAGACCCTATGTTAAAGCATGAAGCTAAAGTAAAGGAGTTTTTTGAAAAAGGAATGTTAATAGAAAAATCTAATGGACATGTTCATTATAATATTAAGGGAAATAAAAAAAGAATGTTGATTGTGCCTAATGACACAAAGACGCTTTTAGCTGTAGCTACTTATTTGCAAAGTGACGAAGGTATAGAGTCCTTAAAGGTCTTAGAAAAACTAGCAGATTCAGATAAATAATTTTTTTGTATCTTTGCTTTTATGAATAGATATTTAAGGTTTTACTCGGGCGCTGTAGGCCCTGCATTAAGCTCACAACACGTTCTCGTAAATGTTAGTAAGATGACTATAATAGCATCTGCAGCAGGTCCAAATCCTAATAGTTTTATTACAACTTTGTATTATGGAGAAAATAAAGAGTATAAGTTAAATTTAACTTTTACTGTTCCGGTAGGAACTCCTGATATGCCTGACCTTCGTGTAAGTTTTGTTAATTTTCTTGGACCTTATATTGAGCAGGTTTGTGAGCAAGGCAGTAATAATGTGTTCATAGATGTGAGTTTTAAAGATAATGATGGATTTTTGAATATAAGAAACAAGGCAAATAACTCTATTGTCCCGTGTCTTTTATTTGATGTAACTAGAACAACGTAATGAATAAGTTTTTAAAAATAAAATCAAGTCTAAGTGGTGATATATTGTTTACCGCAACCGAGCTTTCGGGTTTGGTTGAAATAATAAATGAGTCAACTATGTATCTTCCCTTTAATAACTCTAATGCAGGTACAGGTGATAAGATAAGTATTATAGGGGGTGCAGGCGCATTATTTCAAACTAATGCCGACCAAACAAGAACTATAATTTTTAATGCTTTGGAAAAAATTAATCAAACGGGATATACTAAGTCAGTTTTAGAAATAGTATTCCCGGGTGTAGTAATAAATGATGTACTTTTAGTTATATAATATTATGGCAAAATTTTTAAAATTCACAACAGCAACCGGTAAAGAAAGGTTATTAAACATAGAAGCGTGTGATATTGTTATGCTTAAAGATGCAGACATCATTGAAGTGTTTCCTGTGCCTTTTGATAATTCTGCTGTTGAATTTAATATACTTAGAGTAGGTGCTTTAAGTGTTCCTTTTGATGGTCCTTTAGTAGATATTATTAATGATGCTATTATTGAAGCTGAACAATCTTCTTATACTAATGCGGTGGTAGATGTTAACATTCCTTCTAAATATGCAATAGCCGACATAATACTAGCGTAATAAAATATTTTGTATATTTGTAAAAAACAATAACGATGAGTAAATATATATTATTTAAAACCAACAATACTCCTTCAGAAGATGTGGCTCTTAGATTGGACCAAATCGCTCATTTTGCTGTAGACAATACAGGTTTGATTACTAAATTCGCAGCATGGGATGTAAACCTAACACAAGCGACAGTTTTAACTATGACCACCTCTATGAGTGCAGGTCAAGTAGATGCTTATATGGCCAAAATGTCTGACCTCATGGTTAGTTTCGGCTCTAAAAGTTGGACCAATGTAATGGAAGAAATGACGGGAGATTTGCCGGGATTAGATAGTGTAGTCATTGATACGATAACAACAGTTTAATTATTATGAAATACGTAAGAATATATAAAAACTCCTCCGACGCCATCTCTAAACAAAAACACTTAATTAGTGTCAGTGCTACATCATTAGTGCATTTCCAGAGTGCAAACAACATATATGCTCATGGAGCTTCGGGGGCTAAAAAAATAAATATTGAAGCAAGTGGAGGAGGTCTTACTCTTGCGGATGTAACGGATTTACAGAAAAAAATGGTAGAGATTTCGGGTACAGCCTATCCTGATAATGTAATAGATTGGTATCCGGCAACAGGAATAATAACAAGCCTAACAATATTATAAGATGAATAAATTTTTAAAAATAAAGCTAACTGCGGGCCCAGGAGCAGGAACATTCATTTATTTCAATGCTAACCTTATAAATACTGCTAATCAAGATTTACTTAATCCTACCACCGAGATAAACTGTCATTTACCTAACAGTAATAAAATGGTTAAAATTACCGGAACGGGGTTCGATGGAAGCACAGCAACAGCAGTTTCTAACGCTCTTAAAAGTGCCGCTCTTACGGATTATACAAAAGTAGCGCACGAGATAGTTGTTCCTAAGGGGCAGGGTATTACGTTAGTGGTTATAACATAACGCATCGTTACTCTATAAGTAAAAGGGACTTGCGTCCCTTTTTTTTATTATCTTTGTGGTATGAGTAAATATTTAATAATAGGAGCAGGGGGTTATGGAGTGTATGTTTCTACTCAAAACATTGTTTCAATATCTTTAGATGATAAAAAGCCTGAAAGTGCTCTGCATGTTTATTATGACACAGGGGTGCGTGCTACTATTGCTTTGCGTGGTAATGGGGTTGACCCCATGGAAGTATCTCATTGGCTTAACTATATGGTTAAGGTGTTTACTCAGCATAATGAAAATGAACGACCATTAGGTTTTAAGTGGAGAACTGTGGATTCAAGCAGAACAATAGGTGGGCCTCCTGATAAATTAACGGGTAGATATCCATCAGAACTTCCTTTTCGTGAATTTAAGGGTAAAAGTAATGTTAAAGTAGATTCAATAATAATGTCAAGATATTAATATGTCAAAATATTTAATTGTAAAAACAACTCCTGATAATGTAAATACAGGCGGTAGGTATCCTATTTCAGCAGACAATATACTGTCAATAATAAATGGATTGGGGTTACAGATTGTTTATGCAGGAGGAATTGTTGTTAAAGTAACTATGGTGGAAAATTTAAAGGTAGGAGATGAGGGGGCTGTTACTTATTTTACAAGTAGAATTAAAAGTTTACAAGAGTCTTCAAACAACACTTTAGAAATAGACAATGTGATTCCTAATGTTTATGGGGGTTCGGGAAACCCTATGAAGATTGCTAGTATAGACTTGTGTCTTTATACCGCAGCTTGCTAAAAAGCATGCAAATACTTTTTTTTAGTATCTTTGTCTTATGATTGATGAAGTATATAGTACAGTCTTATCTGTATTGAATAAAAACAATTACGGATATTTAAGTCCAAGCGATTTTAATTTGTTTGCTCAACAGGCACAACTTGATGTGTTTGAGGATTTTTTTTATTCTTATAATTATCAATTAACAAAAGAAAATGCACGTAGGTCAGGCACAGGATATGCTGATATTAAAAAAGGTATTGAAGAAGATATTGCAATCTTTTCACAAACAGTGGTATTAGACCAACCCGTAGCCACATTAAACACGGCTAACATTTATAATTTACCTTCGGATTATTATTTTATAAATCAATTATATTATTATCCTAAATTATTATTTAGTGGAACAACTACCGCTCAACAAGGATATAAGCTAATAGATAACACACAGGGCTTTACAGCGTCTATAATAAGTCCAAGTCCTGCTATAGGTAGTATTGTGGTCAATACAAGTCCGGCAGGAGCTCCTGCTGCACCGATGTTAATTGCTTATGTAACTGCAGTTGATGATGGAATAACTTTAAGTTTGAGTGAAGATATAATGGCTAATGGGCAAAATTATAAAATATACGATGCTAATAATACTACGCACGTAGATAAAGTGGAGCAAAATAAAATTTTTAATCTTACAAGCTCTAACTTAACTAAACCAACAAAACAGTTTCCTGCTTATGTGTTAAGCTCAAATCAGGCAACTGTATATCCAAGTACTATTAATCAAAAGGGAGACATATTGTGTCAATATATTAGATATCCTAAAAATCCTAAATGGGCATATACAATGGTGGCTAACACACCACTGTTTGATGGTGGTGCTGCTGACTATCAGGACTTTGAAGTTCCTGAAGACAACAAGGATGATTTAGTAAATAAAATACTTCAATATGCAGGAGTACAAATAAGAGAAAATTCTGTATACCAATTTGGTGTAAATGAAGATGCAGAAGAACAACAAAGTGAAAAATAATGGCGTATATATCACAATATCAATATTATGAAAACAATGGTAACTCTCCTCAAGATGAAAATTGGGGGTCTTATCAATATGTTTCTTTACAAGACATTGTTAATAACTTTATGTTAATGTACAATGATAATCATGCTATTATTAATAACGAGCAAAGATATAAGGTTATATTTCACGCTAAACGTGCAATACAAGAGCTTAATTATGATGCTTTTAAAGAAATAAAGGTATTGCAATTAAAGGTAGATTCTCAGCTAAGATTTATTCTACCTTCAGATTTTGTTAATTGGGTTAGAATTTCTTTATATAAAGATGGGTATATTCGACCATTAACAGAAAATATACAAGTAAACAGTGCTGCTGCTTATTTGCAAGACAATAATGAAAACATTTTGTTTGACCAATTTGGTAATGCTTTAAGTCCACAGTATTCAGAATTAGACTTTGATAGAATTAAGGGTAGTCAAAAAAGTATATATTTAAACAAGAACAATCAATTTGACGGATGTCTTGGATATTGCTGTGATGGACTATGGTATTTTGATTACGCAGTAGGAGCACGTTTTGGTTTAAATACTGAAACAGCTAATTTTAATCCAACTTTTAGAATAGATAAAAAAACAGGGGTTATTAATTTTGATTCTAGCATGGCAGGTGAGTCTTGTATTCTAGAGTATGTTTCAGATGGAATGGAAGGAGGTGATGATGCTTTAGTTTCAGTAAATAAATTATTTGAAGATTATATATATGCATATATTAAATATGCTATTCTTTCATCTAAATATGGAACTCAAGAATATATTATAAATAGAGCGAAAAAAGAAAAATCAGCTTTATTAAGAAATGCAAAAATTAGAATTAGTAATATACATCCCGGAAGGTTACTTATGAATCTACGAGGACGTGATAAGTGGCTTAAATAACAATGGCAAAGATTCAAAGAAATTTTGTTAAAGGTATAATGAATAAGTCTTTAGATGAAAGACTTATCCCTAATGGACAATATATTGATGCCCAAAATGTTCGTTTAGGTTCTACCGAAAACTCTGAAATTGGTTCAGTTGAAAATGCTAAGGGTAATGTTTTAATTGCTCAACCGGCATTTCCTTTAGAAGGAAACCCATGTTCAGCATTTTTAAGTGACCGTGCTAAATGTATAGGGACGTTTGCTGATTCTACAAATGACATTATATATTGGTTTATTCACGACCCTAAATGGCAAGGTGTTTTCCCTGCGGGAGGACCGGGAATAAATTTGGTTACATCAAGTACTACAGGGGCAGCCGAAGTGGGTGTGTTAAATGATACTACTCAAGCTTTTAATACTTCAGTAGAAGTGGGAGATATTGTAGAAGCTGCAGGCCCAACTCCTTATGCATATATAACAGCTATTGATAGTGATACAAAACTTACATTAAGTAATGATATATTTGTAGGGGGATTCCCTCCGGGTACAGCATATACTATTAAACAAAACATACAAAGATGTGACATGATTGTGTCACGTAACCCTGCAGATGCAAATGGAGGTGTAAATTATCATGCTGTAAGTATTTGGGACAACTTGCCTTGTGCTACACAATATAGAACTACTTTAAATTTTAATCCTCAAAGATTAATAACAGGAGTTAATAAGATTGAAGATTTATTATTTTTTACGGACAATTATAATCCTCCTCGAAAAATAAATATTAAAAGAAACTTAGCGCTGCCTACCATTACAAATACAAATCCTTGTACTGTTACGGGAGACCAATTTACAGCAGATGAAATTATGGTTATTAGAAAACCTCCTGCTGCTGCTCCTGCACTTACTTTTCCTACAGGCTCAAGTATAGAAGGTCCTGAGAAAAACTACTTAGAAAAAAGATTTATAAGCTTTGCTTATAGATATCGTTATGATGATGATGAGTATTCGGCTATATCTCAATTTTCAGATATTGCTTTTGAACCTAAACCATTTTTTATCCCACCTGATACTGCTACTAATGTGGGTATGCAAAACCAATATAGTAGCGTAGAAATAAACTATAACACAGGCGGTCCACTCGTTAGGGGTATAGACTTGCTTTTTAAAGACTCAGATAATCAAATTGTTAAGATTATTGAAAAAATTGATAAAAATAATTCAAATGGAACGGGAAGTATACCTGATAATATAACACAAACTGTTACTTTTGATAATAGTAAAATTTATCAAGTTCTTCCGTCTACCGAATTAGTTAGATTATATGATAATGTTCCTAGAGTAGCTAAAGCTCAAACATTAATGGGTAATCGTTTAATGTATGGTAATTATGTAGATGGTTATAATTTAGTAAATAAAAACAATAATAAAGTTGTTCAAGATTATACTGTAAACTTAGTAAGCGAAAACAGTGCCGCAGTAGTTGTTCCAACGACTACATCTTCCGTAAATTACAATACATACTTATCACAGGCAGCTCTTCCTCAAACAGGTATTCCTAACGCTAGATTAACAATGAATTTTGCTAATATAGACTTAAATGTAGGAAGCACAATAAAAATAAAATTTTTAACCGGTTGGGGTAACGAAACTCCATGGCAAGTGGGTGGTAGTAATAATTATTTTGGTTCAGGTGCAGTTCCGGGGATTTATCAAGGTCCTCCTTTAGGAACTCCATGGATAGCGGCAAACTTTACTTTTGAATACACATTAATGTCTGACTATACTGATGCGGCAGCTTTACTTAATGACTTGTCACAAGCTTTTCAAAGCTTTATTGGTTTTGGAACGGCCGCTAATGGTAATATAAAAACAGCCACTAATTCTTTAGTTGATGGAGCTTGCACAGGAAACACCTTAACAGATTTTATAAATTGTTCTACTTTTCCTACTATTCTTGACGGACCGGATGGGTCAGGAAATATGTATAATTTAATAAGATATTTAAGTGGGGATGGCATATTAGATAATGGTAATTCAGTAAATATAATAAACGATGCAAACCTTTCTGTTCCGGGAAGTAGTAGAGCTATGCAAGTTAGCTCTCCAAGTAATAATGAGATTTCTTTAATTTTAAATCCTATTATTTATGTAAGAGACCCCGCTACTATTCCTGCCGGTCAATTTGTTTTTCAAAGAGCTGCATATGCATTTAATCAATGGAATAATGTTGAGGTGACAGTTCAAACTTCAGGAGCATCAAGAAGTTTACATAGCAACAGAAACTATGAAGTAGGTATTGTTTACATGGACGATTTTAATAGAGCCACTACCGCACTTACAAGTAGTCGAAATGTTGTAGCTACTGATTGTAATATGTCTGATACTAAAAACTTTATTCAAGTTCAGATTCCCGACACTCAACTTGCGCCTAAATGGGCAACTTCCTATAAGTTTTGTATTAAACCGGATGAAGAAAATTATGAGACTATTTATTCGACTAGAGTGTTTACTGACCCAAAAAATGGAACTCTTTATTTTTCGTTAGATGGTGAAAATGCACAAAAAATTTCTGCAGGTCAAACATTGATTTTAAAGAAAGATGGTAATGGTGCTGTAACAACATGTGAGTCTACTACGGTAACAGCAGTGTCTACATACCCTGAGAACTTTATTTCACCTGTAAATCCTGATTATTCAGGACAGAATCCTACTGATAATATTAATGACCCCGGTGTTGGGGATAATCCTGAATTTTTATATGTTCCGGGAGGTGCTTACATGCAAATGAAAAACATTAATTTTGTTGCACCTTCAAACAGTGTGCTTCAATATCCGGTAAGGCCGGCAGGAAATAACACCAACGAACCTTATCCTATAACTCAATCAAACTCACAAACAGTTGGTGGTCAAGCAGTTTTTTTACAATATGAGGGATTGGTTCAATCACCGACACAGCAAGGTAACTTTTTAGTATCTGACCCCATACCTATGTCAGCAGGAACGGCTGTGAGAATAAGTTTTAGATTTGACAGAAGAGGAGGGGGTGTGGGTTCATCAGGACGAAGAGGTTATGTATATGAAAGAACATGGATTGCTGATACAGATTATGTCGACATTATAGATATGTGGAATGGTATGGGTATTGGAGACACTCTTAATTTGGGTACTAATTTTGGAACAACATGTCCTAATGGGATGACTATGGTTTATGTTCCAACAACATATGACCCTACCCTTGGAGGAGATATATTTCCTCCTGCAACTTATCCTAACTCTCTTTGTACTGCTTATTTTAGGTGGTATCAAAGTCCAAATACAACTGCCACCAAATTCATGATTAAAGGCCCTACAGCAAACGGGGACGTTACTACCCCTTCGGTTATAACAGCTTCTTTTGATATTTCGTTTGCTAACGATTACCTTGTATTTGAAACTGTTCCTCAAGATGCACTACCAAATATTTGGTATGAAAGCACAAAAACTTACACTATTGACACTACTACAGGTGGTCATAATGCTGATACGTCTAATCCTTTAGACCAAAGTCAAATTACATTTGAACAACTAAACCCTCAGCCTGCAATTATTACTTTAGATTTTTTTAACTGTTTTCAGTTTGGTAACGGTGTAGAAAGTTATAAAATAAATGACTCTATAACAGGTAGAACATTTAATTTAGGGCAACGTGTAACATCAACTACCGAAGACTATCAAGAAATAAGAAGGTTTGCAGATATTACATATAGTGGGGTTTATAATGATGAATCTAATGTAAACAAACTCAACGAGTTTAATCTAGGGTTGCTTAACTTTAAACCTTTAGAAGAATCGTTTGGAAGCATACAAATATTAGATGGAAGAGAAACAGATGTTTTAGTTTTGCAGTCTGACAGAATTTCCTATGTCCTTCAAGGAAAAAACTTATTAAGTGATTCAACCGGAGGGGGAGAAATAGCTTCTATCCCTGAAGTGTTAGGTACACAAATAGCTAGAGAAGAAGAATATGGGATTAGTCTTAATCCTGAAAGCTACGTGGTATATGGTTACGACAAATATTTTATGGACCAAAAACGAGGAGCTGTTTTAAGATTAAGGGGTTCAGCATCTTCTAATGAAACTTTAAATGTAATTTCTGATTTTGGAATGAGAAATTGGTTTAGAGATACTTTTAATGGAACAAATGACTCATCTATAAATAGTACTACACAAAAACTAGGTGGATATGACCCTTACATGAATGAGTTTGTGATGTCATTAAATAGTGACTCCATAGTGTTAGGCATACAAGACCCGTGTGACATTACTGAAGATGCGGTAGAGCCTGATGAAACTGAAATTCCTATTGCTCCTTGTGGGGAAGGAATTACTTTTAATAGTATAAGTACTGACCAAATTATTCAGGCTATTGATTTAGGTGACGATATAGGACCTGTGAATTGGAATATTGCTATTCCTTCTACTTCGGGAACGAGTTATTTTGTTGCTGTAGTGTGGAATAATAATTTTGTTTATACACAAACAGAATTAGCTATTGGGTCAAATACTAATATTACTTTTGATAAAGACAATAATACTGATGATACGGGTAGTACCTTAGCGTATATATATATAACTCCTGTGTCATCTAGTACAGGAGCGCTAACATTAAATACCGCATGTCCTGAGCCTGTTTTATTGACTCAAATATGTGTTATTTTTAATTCATTTTTACCTGCTCCTTTAACTAATTTAGAATCTGAGGTAGTAAATACTTCTGGGGCTGCTGCCGCAACTACATTTAATTTTGTAGACCTTACAACCGGAATAGCTAGCTCTCCTGAGGTTTTAGGGTGGGACTTTGGAGCAACAGGTAGTCACCCTGCACCACTTGACCAATATCCACTAATACCGTCAATGACACTTACTTATGCGGATAATTTTGAAAATTTAGTACAAGGTATTGATGCTCCATCTAATGGAAGCACGGTAACGTGGACACTACAACTTTATGATAATATTAATCTTGTTTGCTGCGATGAAAATGGATTAATTCAAACTGTTATTCCTAATCAATATACTTTTACTACTAACGCTTTTGATGTCACTCAACACAAAGGGTTATTTGTTAGAAGAGCTACAGCATTAGATTTAACTGATGTTAATGATAGAAAGCTACTATTGCAAGAAGCTTATGATGCAGCTAATCCCAACTCAGGCGTGTTAGATAACACTACTACTCTAGAAAGTTGGAATCCCACTACTCAATCATTTGTTTCGCCTGCAGAAAGCTTTAAAGCTGTTTATAAAGGTACGTTTACTATGCCTACTCCTACACCTCCGGCAACAGACCCTTTTATATATTATATATGGGATTTAAGGTATCATACAAAAGATAAAATGTGTCAGACTGTTGCCCCTATTATACCACCTTTTATTCCCACAGAAGTTTGTTGTGATTGTAATTGCGACCCTGCAACCACATATACATGTTATAAAATTGTAAACTTTAATAGCACTGAAACTGTGTTTACTTATGATTATGTAGATGCCGCAGGAAATCCTGCTCAAGCAACTATTGGTGAGGGAGCAGACGGAGGAGTGAGTATTTTTATATGTTCTTCCGTATATCCTTTATTAAACACTTCAGAAATAAATTATCCTGAAAACACAGTTTTTCCAATAATTACTATAGAAGATTGTTATAATGCAGCAGGTGGCTGTGTAGATTGTGGAACTTAAAATTAAATAGATGGCAACTTTAACTACATATTATTATGACGCTCCTAATTTTAAATTAGCGACTTGTGTATTTACCGATGAAGCATTAACTGTTGTAGCTCCGGCAGGTGTATATTCTGATGGAGGCTTTTATCGAGAGCTTACTGTCTCAGGAGGTAATGGGTCTTTAGGTCCTGTTCTATCTTGTCCTGACTGTTTTACAGCATGTCAAAGCCCTAATGTATTTGATTTACAAGACACAAATCCTTCACCGACTGTTCCACCGGATAGATATGAAGGAACATGGAGAGTCCCTTTTATTTTAGAAGAAGGATTATCTTCAGTAGGAGCGGTGGTTATACGTGTTTATTATAGAGAACAAACACCTTTACCTAATTTAGGTCATAGCGAACCATTAGGTTTGTTAGCTTATCGTCAAACGGGAAATTATGAAAATGTAATTTCAGGAGGAGGCTCTCCTGAGTACACTTATTATACTAATAATTTTAGTGGAACAGGTTCTATTGCAGGCACATGTACTGTGGCAAATTCCACTGCTGAACCGGGATTCCCGTCTTTAGGATGTGAAGATGGTGGAAGCGTTAAAAATGTTGGTAATGCTGTTGCATTGCCCGACAATGTGTTAGATAAGCCTGTGTGGTTTGGTTCAAGAGCTCAAAGTGGTGGAGGAACTAATTACTTTCAAGACCCTTATGCGGGTGTTCCATGTGCTGCTGCTGTTCCACAGTTACCTGAAAACTTACCTTTTACAGGTACAGGTT
>TARA_R100000655_G_scaffold33151_4_pt1 | contig 15449 bp, 3 predicted proteins | sample TARA_R100000655 | Tara Oceans TARA_R100000655 (sample SAMEA2622497) | marine metagenome | biome: marine biome (ENVO:00000447); feature: deep chlorophyll maximum layer (ENVO:xxxxxxxx); material: "saline water (ENVO:00002010), including plankton (ENVO:xxxxxxxx)" | depth 90 m
ACATTTGACAATTTTTTTAGTTATTTATTACATTAAATGCTAACTGACATTGACAGTCTTTAAGCTTCCATCATTTTCAACTAATAATCTATATTGAGTTCCATTTGGAGAAGTTAATACAACTCCAGCAGCAGTGCTAACTCCAATGAAAGCATCATTTACTGCATTTATTCCAGTGGTGCTAATAGTAACACCATATCCAATGACTGCTTCTCTAATTGAGGCAATACCAGTCATTCTCATACCACCTTCTTTATTGAAGGTATTACCAGTTCCAACAGTAGATATTCCAACTATAGATAAATTACCAGCAACACTTACATCACTAGCAAAAGTTCCTACACCTGCTGCATTGACACCTCTGGTATTAACATCATCCCCAAGTGTGGTGCTATTACCAACACTAACTAATGAACTAAATGTAGATGCTCCAGATACATTGACTTGAACAGCATTAAGGGCAACAGATGTAAATGAGGTTATACCAGTTACTTTTAAACCACCTGTCAATGTAGTTTCTCCAGTAACATTACCACCACCAGTAACAACTAATCCACTGCTTACAGTTAATCCACCTCCAATATTTCCACCACCAACAACAGTTAATTTGGAGGTAACTGTTGTAGTTCCTATACCAACTCCTCTTGATACAGTAGTAATACCTGTAGTATTTTCATTCCAATAAGATGATATACCAGTTGTTTCTAAAGCAGTGACAGTAACTTGTCCAAATGCAGTGCTAATACTTATATTATCTCCCGCAGCAATTGCTGTTACAATTCCTGGTGATAGATTAGTTCCATCACCACAAAGAGTATAGACCTCAGTGAAATTTGCATTTACCTTTTCAGCACCAGACAGTAAGGTATCACCTGTTCCATCATTTGGCTGTGATCCAGTGCTTATGCCCAGTTTTGCCATTTTGCGTTATCTATTTTAGTTATTTAGAGATATTCCTTATCTCTTAAAGGGTTGAATCTTTGGATAAATCCTGAAGTGGAGATACCTGTAAGACCATCTTGACCATAGAATTTAAAGTCTCTAGCTTGAGTTCTTGAACCTAACTCTAGGTATCCCCAACTATAAGTGCCAAAGAATGGAGCATTATGTACATTACCAGTAAAGGTAACACCTATTCCATTAGAATCAAATTTAGTATTGGTTGAGTCAAACTTTAATATAGAAGAGTCAAATGAGTCTGTAGTAAATAAATCAATATTTACAAACACTCTAGTTACAAATGTTGTTGCTGTTCCCACAGTGGATATGCCAATTGCAGTATTAGCAACACTGACAGTATTAACATCTGATACTTGATAAACATTATCTATAAATTGAGTTCCCACTCCAATAGTGGTAGCTCCTCCAACATTAAATGATCTTAATGTAGTGGATGCTGATCCAACATTACTTTCATCTACTAGGAAGAAATCACCCACACTTAAAGAACTCAAAGTCACTGCAGTGCCAACATAAGCACTATCCCTTAAGAAAGAATCTTCAGGAATATACAAGTCAAACATAAATTTGTTTTGACCTCCAGATGTTGTTGTTCCAAAACCAACTATTGTGCCATAATCACCAGAGTAGGTTATTGAAGTTACTTTTTCAACTCTGTTAGCCATCTTTGGTTCTTCAATAAGAACTGCAGGAGGACTAGAAACAGTGTATCCACTACCAATGTTACTAATGGTAATAGATCCTACACTATCACCATCCATAATAGCAACTGCTTTTGCTACTTGAGTAGTTCCCATTCCAACAGGTTGTTCAATGGACACTGTAGGAGTAAAGGTATAACCAATTCCTACATCAGATATAACAATAGATGTAATAGATCCAGCAGCAGAAACTAAAGCTGTGCCAGCAGCACCTGATGCATCTTCTTGAGAAACTATGTTTATAGAATCTTGTGATCCATAATTCTCCTTAGTGCTATCAAAGAATATTCTAATATTTTCAACATATGCTTCTGTAGAAGCTATACCCACTGGTTGTATCAAAGTGGTAGTTGGATAAATCAGTGGTTCATAATGAGATCTATCTTTAGTAATTGATTGACCATCAATAACCTTATCTACAATTTGTTTATGCCAATTAATTGGTCTATCAAAAGTTTCATTAGTAGTGATACCAGGACCAGGATATGGATTAGTATTAACATTATCAGCAGCATTGATGCTTGTTACTGTTCTAAGATCTTGTTCTAATGCTAAATCTTGATTATGCAATCTTACTTCATCACCTGTCTGAATTGTTTCTAAAATATCAACAGTGGCAGTATCAACTGATGCAGTTCCTTTATAGAATAAAATTTTAGAAGTATCACCTTTCTTAGGTGCTTCCTTAAAGGTAATAAAACTACCACCTTTAAATTCATATCCATTACCAGGAACTTGCAGAATATCATTTATGAATACTAGAATAGTAAATTCAACATCAACATTAGATCCTGGTTGTGATTGAATTGTCTGTTGAGTGCCATTCAATTTTAATGGGAAGGATGTGTCTTGACCATCAAATAAATTATCTAAAGGATCTAATACCTCCAGATCTCCAATAGTCCAAGCAGCAAAACTATCACTTCCAACTTCTCTTACAGTAACTTCAAATTGTCTGGATGGACTGAAGTTACTGTCAGTTGGTATACCTACTGTTCCACCAACACCAATTGTTAGAACTTGATCTTCACCATAACCAAATCCTTCATTAATAATTTCAAAATCAATAACACTAGATCCTTGTCCTACAACTATATTAGCTCTTGCCTCAGATCCAATTCCACTAGATGAAGAAGCATAGAATAAAGGCATATTGGTGTATGATAATGGTTCATCAATAACCACCAATGGAGGATTAGTTGTTGTATATCCAGTGCCAGGATTAGTAATTGCAACACTTACTATATTACCATTACTAATTGCAGCAGTACCAATGAACTCAATAGCTGGTGTTCCAGTGCTTAGTGTTTGAACACCAACATTAACTACAGTTTGAATACCAGATCTATATCCAGAACCACTATTACCAATACTAACAGAAGTGATAGTACCTAAACCAGATACAACAGCAGTACCACCTGCAGCTACTAATGGTTGATATCCAAATCCTTCTGTAGATCCAACAGAGACAACCACACCACCTAAAGGAACATTAGCAGTGTTTGGATCATATGATACAGAGGCAATGGTTCCTGTAAATTGTATACTTGTAATACCAACACTTTCCCTTAGTGTATAATCACCACTGACACTCACTCTCTTAGATTCAATACCAGTGAATCTTTGTGGTCCTTGTGCTATTTGATTAACCAAAACAATTGCATTGCTTGTAGAAAATCCTGTTACATTACTTCCTCCAACCTGTAAAGTAAATTCAGTGGAAAGTCCAGAGAATCCATGAGAAATATCATCAAAGATATAATTTAAACTATATGGTTCTACAGAACTACCAGTAATACCAGATCTCATGAAAGATCTACCATTGAATGTAGAGTGTGTTGCAACACCTACAAAATCTCTAGAATCAGGTTCATTAGTTGTAGAAGATAAAGGAGTTAATCCAACTGGAGCACTGAAGAAGTGAACTTCATTATCTACTATGTTATAATTACCATCAATTTTTGTAACCAAATCACCAGAACTATAATTAGAAACTCCTGTTCCCATCCAAGGTCTAGTAACCAATAACCTATTAGTTGCACCAAGTCCAATAGAATCAACTTTAACAATTTCATTACCAATCTTTAACATATCTCCACCAGTTATAGATGTGATACCTGAAATTGTTATTGTGTCTGAGGTTGTTGATACATCAGCAACAAGATGAGTAGTGACAGAAGTAGATACAATGGGTTGCTGAATTACATTATCAATACTGATGATACATCTTGAATTTTGTTTTTTAGATGTAAATGAATGAGAAGTACCTACACCAACAGCAGTGATGTCTATGAAGGTAGGATTGGTTTTAAGAGCATTCTCAGCACTTGTTGCTAGTTGTAATGTTTTATCATCTTTTTTGATAGCAAAGACTGTAGAAGGTAATTTATCTGTAACTCCAACACCTGGAATAGATTGAGATGTAATCTCAATAGCAGATGTAGTTCCAGCTCCAGTAAATCTATATTCTAATTCTTCACCAGTAACAAAGAAATGATTTGGAATTATCACACTATCTGTAATAGTGCTAACAACAGTAGATGCTCCTCCTACAAAGTCTCTTTTAAATATTGGTAATTGTTTGTGTTTGAGTTCAAATTGTCTCTTAACATCAGTTTCAGTTGCAGTATAAGCACCTGATCCTGTATTAACACTAGCATTAGTAAATCCTATTTCTTGATTAGCATTAGCATCATCAACTAATCTTAGAGAATTTTGTAATACTCTAACTTGTACATCTGCACTTGCTAAAGGTTTAAATCCTAGATGTGTGAAATCACCATTAATGTTAATAGAGAAATCACCTAAATTACCACCAGTCTGAACAATACCATATTCAGTTAGGTTTCCATTTGTTCCATCATCCACCACTAGTATCTCAGATACTTGATACTGACTATTGCTTAAATCTTCTATGCTTACAATATAATATGCAGCAGCAAAGGTTTCAGTTTCATATTTTGCCACAGTAGTAATACCAGGAGAACCACTAGATGAAATAGTGGTGAGTCTGCTATCTAATGTTCCAGTGTTTAATGCATCAGTTCCCACACCTGCAGATAATGAATTACCAATGCTAACTTGTATACTATTAGCTATAAAAGTGGTAGCTGTGCTTACTGTAGGATGAAGATCAACAAAAATATGAGAACCTGAATAGTATGCACTATAAGTTCCTAATCCAGGAGTTCCTGCAGGACTACCTAAATTATCAGTATTTAATTGACCATACTCTAATAATTCTACATCAGAACCATTGTGCAATATGGTTAACTCTTCTGTCTCAAAGTAAGATGAATCACTAGAGGCATAGGAAACTAATACCTTAGAAGATCTGTAAGTTGATGCAATACCTACAACAGTGGCAGAAGTGCTAATACCTGCTTCTATTAAGTGACTCTCACTGGCAATTTTTACAATACTACCAAAATCAGTAGATCCTATTCCAGCAGTGGAATCTCCTACATTATAAGCAAGCACAGATACATCATAATTATTAAATGAGAATTTTTTAGGGAAGAATTGAAGTTGACCATTACTACCAGATTGTGTCATATCAAATGAACCTAAGTCCTTCTGAGTAAACACTGATCCATATTGATTCAAGAATAAATTACCAGAATCATCATGAAGTGCATTTACAATCATGGCTTGTCTTTCACCAGTAAATCTTTTATCTCTTACATAGATAATTGATTTCCTATCTCTTGATCCAGATAATGCAAATGTATCAACAGCAACAAAAGGATCTGTTCTTGCATTATCATTAAAGTCTTGACTGATATCGTCAATTGATAATACTCTGTTACCAACAGATTCTGTATAATCTTTAAGATCTCTAGAACTAAAAACTATTTCATCTGATAATACAGAATTATCAATATTTTCAGTTTTTTCTCTTGCTAAATCAAAATCAAATACAGTGTTAATGCTAATTGGTTCTACTAGATCAGTTTGAACATCAAAACTACTTCCATCTTGAGCAGTTGATAATCCTACAGAAGTTTCACTTCTTAGTATTAAATCACTAAACTTTTTAAATCCTGCAGTGTGATTTAAAGAAGATACCACCTCTTTCCACTTTTCAAATTCACATTCTGATTTTAATGAATATGAGAAGTATTGATAGTAATCACTATCAAATAATCTTTGTTCATTATTATTTAAGAATCCAAAATTATCTTTCCAACCCTCATTCTTTATTGAAAATGATTCTATATTATAAAGAGATTTGTATGAAATATGTTCAATTACTGTAGCTTTAGTTCCTGAAGATTGTCCAACAACAATATCTCCTACTTTAAAGTCTCCAGATGATGAAACTTTCAAGAATCCATTGAAATCATTTCTTGATTGTAAGATACCAACTGCTGTATCAGATTCTAAAGTTTCTCCAATATCAAATTCATTACCTTTTAAAGTGGTGCTAAATGTGGGGAAATCTTCTTCTCTAATAATCCTACCAATAGAAGACTCATTAAAAGTTCCAGCTATATCACCATCAGGAATAACACCAGATAAACTATAGGTTATACTTCCTAAAGTTCCACCAATGTTAGGATCAGTAGCTAATATTTCAAACAACTTATATTCATAGTTTGCAGAATTATATCCTTTACCAGTGCTTCCTACTCCCACACTGATACCCTCAATCATCACTTTCTTACCAACCTCAAATGGATAATCATCTAAGGAACTGTAACTGACACCAATTGATATTGTTACTTTTTGATCAGATTCATTAAAATCTGCAGAAGCAATTTTAATTCCATTAGAGTTTCCAGTGGGAAGAATGGTAGGTTCAACTTGGTTTAAATTTCTACTATTTTTTAAAATAGTAACATTCTCATCACCCAACTTGTAAGTTAAATCTATATCACTAATAGTTTTTTTAGTAACTCCATCCAACACCACTAAACCAGGTGCATTTAAATAATCATTTCCAGTGGAAGTAATGCCAATATTCTCAAGAGAGAAGAAACTATTAATTTTAATTAATTGAGGAATTTGAGCTTCTGGTTTAAGAGTTCTGTCTGCAGAATAATCAAATCCAATATCTTGAACGTCTATGTTTGATATTCTTCCTATAGAAAAACTATCTGGTTCTAAAATTGCATCATCACCTAGATCTGATACTATTGTGCTAATTCCTGGTAAAGATCTATACTCTCTACCTGAATTTATTAATTTAATATCACTTATAGGTCCATAAGAATGATAACTAAAAGAATCATATGACAACTCACCATCAGTATTTGAAAATTCTAATTTTTTAGGTGCTCTTTTAACTGCTATATTAAAAGTGGTAGAGGCAGCACTCACAACTGCATGAGTTCCATTCAATTCATTATCTCTCAAAACCAACTTACTAGGACAAGTAATATTTAAATTATCTCTAATAATTTCTCTCTTAACATTACTATTCAGTTCTAAATTGACAGGAACTAAATTATAATATAGATTTTGAGTAATTTCTTTTATATTTTTAATAGTGAGTTTTGCAGTGGCATCAACTCCAATAGTTCCAACTTTACTTACATTGAAATCATCAGTCTCTTGTGATGTATGAAAAACATTTGTTAAATCCTTATCAGTGTAAAGGACAAAATCAAAAGCAGCGTATTGCACTTCATTACTTAAGAAAGATAAAGAAGAATCTGATAAATCAAAATCAACTTGTTGATTTCTCTCTATGATTATTTCAGGGTTTACTGCAGATATAGTTCCAGATTGAGCACTTGTTATATTAATTACTTTAGGATGTTTCTCTACAGACTCATGATATTGATTTGATAATTTTATGGTATTTTCATCTACTATAAACACATAATATATTTGATTATTTGCTAATCCACCAGATGGTGTGGTTGCAGTGTAAATAACCTTTTGTCCACTAACATAATCATGTTTTGGTATGGTAATGGTGTTGTTTGTGGTATTAACATTTCCTGAAGCAAATGTTCTAGGATTAATTACCAATCTTCTATTAAAGTCATTATATGCCACACTTACTGTGGTGGTTATTCCTGGTAGAACTTTTAAATCTATGGCATCATTTGCTAATAATCCATGAGTAGATGATGTGGATACTGTAGCTAAAGATCTTTTTATATTTCCACCTAACACATTACTATAGTTAGTTTTAAAACTATGATTCAATCCAGTTCCAATTCCAATAAAGAATAACGTGCTAATATTAGTAGTGCTATTAATTCCAGTAAATGAACCAGTAGCTCCTAGACCAACTCTAGCAGTTGATATTCCTATGAGATCACGTGATATAGGAGCAGCAAATAAAGATTGACCCTCTGCAAGAGTAAACTCCATGGTGCCATCAGTAGATACTCCTAAAGCAGTTCCCCCATTAGTATTGTATGTTAAGGAATCTCCTATAGCAAGTTTATGATTTGGTAGATAAACAGCTTTGGTAGGAATAAATATTTCAGATATACCTGTGCCAGGATTGGAGAAAAATAAAGTAGATCCAATACCAACCCCAGATACATTGCCTAGCGCTATGGATTCTTTAGGATTGAAATAAAATTGTCTATTTAATTTAAAATCATTATTACCAACACTTGTAGATCTAAATGCAAATTTTCTAGGTTTATCTTCTATCAAAGAAGTAGCAGTATGAGCAGATCCTATAGTAGATTGATGATTTCTAAGAACTCTTATTCTTCTTAGATCTTTTTCTACATTCAATACCTTTACGCACTCAGTTCCTATTCCTAAAACATCATTAGGTAGAATATTCAATTCATCAAAATTACCATCTATATTAAAATATGTTGTAAGACCAGTAGCACCTGCAGAACTTATTCCTACATTTAACTTAAATCTACTTGTGGTTATCCCTATGGGAAATACAGAATCATTAACAAATGTTTCTGTGCTCAATCCACTGATAGTTATAAATTCCTTGAGATTGAAATTATGAGGAACAGTGGTATATCCTATGAATTCATTTGGAGATTTACCCAAAATAAATTCTACATTTGAAAACTCAGTATTAGCAATACTAATGTTGCTGATAGTTTTCCCACCAACAGATAATACCTTTGCTTCTGCTCCATATCCACTAGTACCAGAATCATCAAATACTATGACATCATTTACTCTATAATTTGATCCTCCTGTTTTTATACCAACAGACTCAACTACTCCAGTAGATGTTTCAGTTATAAAGGTTTTTTGATTTCTAATAGAGTTTGGATTTACTAAGAAATCATAACTAGTTTTATTTAAAAGGAAGTTATATACTCTAGTATTTCTAATATAATCAGTTTGATTTAAATCAGTATCATCTTGATTTGAAAGGAAACTAAAATTATATTCTATTGATTTTGATTTATAAGAATTACCTATAAAATAAGGAAATTCTGGTTTTCTGAAATTCTTAAATACTCCCTCTGAATCCAAAGCATCAGGGTTAACTGTGGCAAAATATGCATACACTCCATTTGGATATTCTGGTGTTTTGCAGAATCTACCATTATGTTGATCTAAATCTTTACCTTCCTCAAATATATAATCCTCTACAAAAAATCCATTAGAATATACTTGCTCTCCCTCAACAGTAAGTGGATTTGGTCTTTCTGATGATATTGAAATTGAATATCCAGATTCAAGTATAGTAACAGGTCCACCAGAATTATTCTTAAATCCATATGGACCATAGATGGGAGATCCATCATATGACCATCCAATGATTGGAGAATGACTGCCAGAAGTATCTTCTTGAGCATTCTTATTTAAAGATAAATCAGGAATAAACAACTCCTTGTCGCCTACAGACTTCTTAGTGAAAACAGATTGTCTTAACTTTCTAGGAGCATAAGCATGAGAATACTCTAAACCATACCTATCATTAAAACCAGTGCTAACTACACCATCATCAGATGTAATTTGATTATTTTGAATTAATCTTTGAACATTGTTTATAGTCCAAGATTTTATATTTGAATAAAATTTAGCACTCTGTCCATTTGGTGTTACTGATACATTAATATTAGATGAAGTGTGTCCTATTCCACTATGAACTACTTTTACAGAATCTATAGATCCTGATTTCATTATTGGAATCAATACAGTGCCAGAACCATCTCCTGATACTTTTAATTCTGGAGGTGAATTATATTCAGATCCACCATTTAATACTAATACTTCAGATACTCTTCCAGTTTCACTACTTACAATTGGAAGTAGTTGAGCATCTTTACCACTCTTAAGAGCAATATCAGGTTGTCTGTTATAGTTGATAACATCTGCTGAACCATACTCAATTCCACCAGAAGGGACAAATACAGATTTTACAGATCCCTTTACAATTGGTCTTAAATCTGCTTGAAAGTTTTGTCCACTAAATGTAGATACTCCTATGTTACCATCCACTGTTACTGTTATTGGTGGGTAGTTAAATTCATGAATTCCAGTTCCACCAGAAAGTAAATTTAAATATTCTTTATTTCTTAAATAATGATTTACTGCAGTAGATCCTACACCTACAGCAGATAATCTAAATGAATTACCATCAACAATTGAAGCATAGTAATCAGTTTGTGTTGTTAAACCTAAAATTGGTGTTGTGGACTTAGTATTATATCTTATCTTCTCACCAGTCCTATATCCATGATTTGGAATGTTTATAGTGTTATTTGCAGTATTGATTCCAGATGAAGTTGTAGATGTCAATCTATTTCTATATCCTATGCCTGAATTAGCGATAGTTACAGAACTAATGACTCTTTTCTGATTGACAGACTCTAAATTATGAAGACCTGTTCCAAAAGCTGTTAAGTCTATAGGAGATAATCCATCAACAGAATCATCATAATTTTTATGCAAAGTTACTGTTGTTGCACTTTTGACACAACAATGATATGCAGCACCAGTAGTAAGTCCAGCTATTGCAGTTTGACCTTCTGTGTTGTATGTAATTAACTCTCCATCTGCAAATTTATGGAAAGTTGAGAATCCAATTATGTTAGAACTAATGTCTACTAGTCCACCATCCTCAGTTGAATCAAATTCTACAGAATGACTTTTTAAAACTAAATTAGGTGTTGCAACACATCCAATTCCATTACCTCCACTTACTTTTAAGGTAGGTGTGGAAATATAATCAAATCCACCATCAACTACATCAATTCTCTCCAAAGAACCTTGAACTTCGCAATAAGCTGATGCTCCAGAACCAACTGGGTCTGTAATAGAAACTATAGGTGGATTTACCACATCATAACCAGATCCTTCAGCAGTAACAGATATATCATTTACCTTACCAAAGTAAACAATATCATTTGACTTATAATTAAGTATCTCAACACCATTCACCAATATACCAGTCTTACCTATTGGAGTTGACTCAGATATAGGAGAAACAACTGGTGTATCAATTTTTCTCAATAAATTTTGAGCTAATATTGTTTTATTAGAAAAACGTGCTAATTCAAATCTATTATTTGCAACATTACCAGTGAGTCCTATAAAGTTCTCATTTGAAACATTAGAAAGACTTCTAGCAATTTTAATTGTGTTAATATCTACTTTTTTGATAAAATATTCTTCTTCTAAAATATCTAATTTATTTTCTCCAGTACCTGGTATATACTTTACTTTTTCTCCAGTCATCAATCCATGATTAGGGATTATGATATCAGTATTGTTTATAAAATTACCAGAAAAAGTAAGAGTGGTATCTCTAATATCCAAATCCTCATTTAAGTAATCTGGAATAGATGGTGATGCAATATAGACACAATTATCACCATCTATGTAAGAATTCTGAACATTTGTAGTATAAATGCTAGATTCAGGATAATTACTTAAATTTGCTTTAGAAAGTAATCTTTGAATTTTATATGATATTATTTCATTCAATTCTCCAGCACCTTTTATCAATACTTGTTTAGAACTGATAAGGGAAATAATTGAGCATGGTGTTGTGTTAATAAGAGCACTATCACCCACAACAAAGTCATGAGCATCAAAAAGATTTAATTGATATGTAAAGTTTGATTTATCTACTAACTCTATGGAGTCTACATCATATGTGGTAGAAATATTTGAGAATAAAGATTTAGAAACAATATCATCAGACTTAGATCCTAATCCTCTAGGTTCTATGACATCTCCAATCTCATTATAGGTAGCAGTAGTTAAATTTAAATCTAAATCCTTTAAAACACCTGTTACTCTAAATCTAATCTCATCAGCAGTTCCTATGCCAGCATATCCATATGCATAGGCATCCATTTTAAGATCTTGAGTTGAATCTATGGTTCTTTCAACTCCAGAGCATCCAAAAAACTGAGTTAATGATTTTGAATCATATTTAATGGTGGTTGAAGTGCCATCATCAAAATTAGCAATTAAAGAACCAGTAGTTCCAAATCCAACAGTAGAATCAACAGTTAAAACAGTTGAACCAATAGAAACACCCTCAATCAACTTTGTATTTGGATGAATAGGGAATTCTGCAGATACTACTTGAGAATTTTTATCAAAATCCAAAGAAAGTCTATAATATGTCTTAGTCCCTCTTACAATAGCCTCTACATCACTTACAGCAGCTGTAACTGAAGCAAACCCATCTACAGGGTCTTGAAATATGTTTCTATTAACAAGATCTGATGGATTACCTAATACTGGTTCAACTACAATTTGTTTAGATACCTTATAGTTAGCTGCAGAGGGTGTAAATAGAAAATCACGTGGTTTTAATACTTCTACATCCTTTCCATACAATGCACGAAACAATATCTCAAAAGATTGATCAGTTCCTTTAGAAGAATAGAAATCTTTTGATTGTTTAATGAATAATCTTTGATCAATACTTGTAGATAATGGTCTTTCCTCAAATCCAGGTATAACTTGTTTTTTTACCTTCTTAAAAAACTCTTGTAAAAATCTAATGCTTAAATTATTGACTACAGCATCCTTTGAGTGTTCATCAATGTTAGATTCAGAAAATACAAGCTCATCAGATTTATTAGGACTTCTATATGATGTAATTCCACTGAATCCTCTAGAACATCCAGTAAATGAAGTAGCAGTTATTCCAGTATAAGTAATAATCTCAGAATCAATCTGAATCAACCCATATGACTCTGGGAACCCCACAGTAGACTCAACAGGTATGATATCATCAAAAAGTTCTATATCACTAGAAAGGGTTGTAGAATCTATTAGATCTGTTAACTCATCTAACTTTACATAATTGTCAATATTTTGAATTATATCAAGAGGTGAACCTTGATTCTCTATTGCAGTATAATATTGTGATAAAAAATCACCAGCAAGTGGAAAATCTGCTCTTATAAAATCTGGCAGTTGATTTTTAACAACTGAACTAATTTTGACTCTTGTATTGTCTGACATTTTATATTAAAATATTAATATGAAGATGAAGAAGATGACGATGATGAAGGAGCTGTGGGTGTAAATGTGGTAGACCCTACTCTATATGTATCTGAGGTAGTAGAACTTGTATTTACATTAGTTGTCTCTGTATCAGTTCCAATAGTTGCATTCGCTATTTCACTGTCAGTCAATCTTGCTATATTAGCAGTTTTGTAACTAGATGTAGCAGTATAAAGATTTCCTGATGTATTATCACCAGATTCTATGGTATCAACTAACATATCTACAGAACTCTTACTTACATCTAATTGCAAGTAAAGATCTTGCAGTCCAATCACATCATTTGACTGAGGACATGCTGATACTTCAATAATTGGTATGTCTTGAATTGTTTTACTTGTTCCTGTAATATTTACAGGTTTCAATAACAGTTCACCTTTCTCATAATCAATAGTTCCAACATTATTGCTTACTATAATTGGATTGTTAGTTCCTTGTAATCTAAAGAAGAATAAAGAACCAGTTTTACCACCTTTTGCAGGTAAGTCACTTAAGTAGACAGTATTGGATAAACCAAAGATAGTAAACCCTGATGATTTGATATTATAACCACTCATTCTCTTTATATAGAATTGATTACCAAAACATAACTCATATTCTGCAGATTGGTTCAATGCAGGTTTCATATCTCTTCTAATTTCAATCTTGGTAATATTAGAAGTGATTGAATCATGACTATTATCTACAATTCCTTGAAATCTACTATATTTGAATTTTGCACCATATTTATTCAGTTCTGTTGAGTCTGCATATTGATTAATATTATTTGTAACCACAGTTCTGACTGCATTTGCATCAGGAGCTAAATTTGGGTTATAATATGCATTAACATCAACCTCAACATACAAAAATTTCAAATCTTGTATTTCACAAACAATTCCAGCAACAGAATATTTTTTTATTAGAGTTTTTAGGTTATTTTTAATGGCATCTGGAACAAAAGGTCCATAAAATGGTTTTATGGTAATAAAAACCTTTCCAAACTGTGGTGGACTTAGTTCTTCACCTCCAAAAACTGAAACTGACTCTGCTTCAGGGTAAATTTTGGGAATTAGTGCTTCATAATCACTTGCAGTGACTGCTCTATTGAATGTAGAGTATATTTTAGGTGCAAAACGCTTTACAGACTCCACAGATTCAATTTCTTTGCCTCCTAAAGAGGCATTTACAGTGGTGATGACTGAAATTCCTGTGCTCACAAGATTATTGTTGTTATCAACCACTCTTCCATTGAAAGAAAAGGAAGAAATACCATTTCCATCACTTCCATTAGTGGTAATATAGGAAACATCAATATAATTCAGTGATTCTAACTTTTTACCAAAGACACCATCACCAAAAATGAGTTCATATCTTTGATCTTCCACTTCTTGAACAAAATATACACAAGAAGTGTCTGTAACTTCTATTAGGGTATCAGAAAATACATATTTTTTAGAAGTAGTGCTTGCTTCAGTGTCTCTTACAGCTACTTCTAGAGTAGAAGTGTCAATATATGGGTTATCTAGGATATATCTTACTGGTGGTGCAGGGTTTTCTGAGGTAACAGTGAAGTTTGCTGTTAAAAATGACCCCTCAAAGATCTCAACATCACCAAAAGTGGCAACTCCATCAATTACAGGGACTGTAATGTCACTTGGAATGGAAAATGAGTAACTTTCTGACCCAAATGTTGCTGCAGAAGTTGCTACAATACCTTTCTTAAGGGTTAGAGTGATAGGTTTAGTAGTAAATCCAGTTGTATCTACAAAAAATGAAACTACTGCCTTTGCAGAAGTCCTTGATCTGGGTGTATAACCTATATTTCTTGCTAGTGCAACTACATTTTCTCTCAAAGTAGCACTATCTATGAAAACCTCATTGCTAATCATGTTAGCATTGTATGAGGAGATGTATGTATTGTATGCTAATACATCAATTATGCTTGCAAGGTTTGATCCTTCAAAGTCATAGTCAGTAAAATTGGAATTTGCTCTCAAATAATCCTTCAGAGAAGTCTTTATTTGATCAAAATCTAGATTTGTGAAATTAACTAGTGCCATTTATCTTGTTGGCTGTAGTGCAAATGCTAATTGTTGAGGAAGAGCATCAATTCCTATGATATTATATGTAAGTACAACATCAAAAGCATTCCCTTCAGGGTCAGGAGTTGCCTTTACGCTAATCAATTTCACTCTAGGTTCATAATTATCAAGGGTATCCTTAATATCATCCTCAACAATGGAGGCAGATATCTCATCTACATTGTCAAATAGTGATTCATACACTCTAGAACCCAGATCTGGATTAAAAAATCTTTCACCAGGTCTTGTCAGTACTAAATTACGCACAGAACGAGCAATTGCAACCTCATTTTTGGTTGCA
>TARA_R100000655_G_scaffold34712_1_pt1 | contig 15239 bp, 29 predicted proteins | sample TARA_R100000655 | Tara Oceans TARA_R100000655 (sample SAMEA2622497) | marine metagenome | biome: marine biome (ENVO:00000447); feature: deep chlorophyll maximum layer (ENVO:xxxxxxxx); material: "saline water (ENVO:00002010), including plankton (ENVO:xxxxxxxx)" | depth 90 m
AACTGAATCACCTGCTGCGGTTGCTAAAAATAGATATGGTTTACCAGAAGAAATACCTGTGGTCGAAGAGGGCGATGATTTTATTGTTAGAGCCGAAAAGACATGGGCCGAAATTGGCAAATTAATTAACAAAAAATAATGCCAAAGTTAAGCTATGACAATGCTCTTTACTACATGAATAGAGCAAGAATTTTACTTGATTATGTTCAAGAACAAAATGGGGAGGACGATGATATTTTACCCATTGGAGGTCAAAAAGAATTGGTAGTAATTATTGAGGCTTTAGACTTTTTAATTGATCGTTCAGGCGACTTTGAAGAGTACGATCTCGGATAAGTTTTTTTTAGTGTTAATTTTTTTACGGAGGTAATTATGGTTGATTTAACACAATATAATGGCGGTGAGGCGTTTGATACTGCAAATGCAAATGGTAGTGGCGGAAGTTCTTTAGAACCAGGTCGCTACACTTTGCATTATGCTGGTTCAGATATGATAGAGGGAAAGAACAACTGGAAAGCGTTAAAGATGCTTTTTGAAGTTGACGGAACGACTATCAATGTCAGCAACACTTTCACTATGGGATCTGATAATCCGAAAGCAGTAGACATAGGGCAAAACTCTTTGATGCTGTTTATGAACGCAGTAGGATTAAACTCAATGAAAAATACTGACCAGCTTGTAGGCAAGTCAGTATCAGCAGAGTTAGTCAGAGCTGAGTCTGGTTATTTAGAAATCAAAGAAGATTTTGGTAAAACTTGGCAAGAAGTAAGTAAGGCTAAGTCTGAGCCTAAAGCAGAAGAAAAAGCTGATGACACAGACCACAGCGAAAACATACCTTTCTAATTATGATCTGGTATCTCGGAGACCAACCCTATGTGGCTATTGTCATGGGTTGGCTGCTCCGATGTTTACCATGTTTCAGGGCAAGAGGTATGGGGGGTGTTCATTAGATCACTTAAATAAAATACAGCGAGGAGAAAAGATGCAAGAGATTAAAAATTTTGCACAAATTAATGAAGAGGGTTTAGATTACGCATTAGGTAAAGCGAAATCAGTTTATTTAGATACAAAAAAAGAAACAGGATCATTTGAGATGCACAAATGGTCAAAAGAACAAAGACTTAGATTTGTTCAAGCGTTAGTTCACTCTTATCTGAATCATGCTCATCATCAAGCAAAGACAGGTGAGAGTAAGAATGACTGATCTTACACAATTTTTTGGTAAAGAAGGTTTAGCAATAGATCCAAACTTTGCTTTTGCTAATAAAGGTAAAAGTATTCAGGACTTAATCAATGAGATGCAAACGCATGGCTTATTGGTTGATTATATAGATATGAGTGGCGACCTAGTTCGCTGTAAGGTAGGAGCAGTTGCAAACTGTAGGCCCGATAAAGTAGGCGAGGCATCTGGGTATTATGTTTACAATCAAATAGATACAGAAAAATTTGTTTGCATCTTTGGTAATTGGAGAAGTTCTTTTGAGGGGAAGTTTCTTAGTTATTCAGCCAACGATTTAACACCTACAGAAAAGCAAGACCTACAACGTAAGTTGGAAGATGCTAATAAGAGGAGACAGGAAACTAAGGAAAAGCAACAAGAAGAGGTTGCTGTATATGTTAAAGAAAAGTTTAATTCGGCAGAAGAGGTGGTGCAACATAAGTATCTGGATAGTAAAAATATTAAAAGTTATGGGTTAAAACAAGTAAATGGGAATTTGCTTGTCGGTGTTTATTCTATCACTAAAAATAATAATGGAACATTAGTAAAAGATATAAAAAGTTTACAATATATCTTTCCAAATGGAGATAAAAAGTTTGTTGGTGGTGGAGCTGTTAGAGGCAATATAAATCTAATTGGTTGCGATGTTTATGATTTATTGCATTTACCTAATTTAATTGTTTGTGAGGGGTATGCGACAGGAGCTTCAATCTACGAGGCTACAGGTGTTCCTTGTATGATAGTATTCAGTGCAAATTTCTGTTTAACAGCGTGTGCGAGACTGCGTGAGATGACAGGTCATAGTACAACAAAGCTAATTTTAGCGTTAGATAACGATGAAAACCAAGTTGGTAATACAAAAGCCAATGAAGTTGCAACAGCAATACCAAATTGCGTTGTTAGATTGCCAAGTATTATTGGCGACTACAACGACTTAGCAAATCAAAAGGGGAATGAGCAAGTAAAACTAGAACTGATGGACAGTAAGTTCAATGTTCGTCAATTTGCCATTCGAAATCTTGTTAATACTCCTCCGCAGATAGAGTGGTTAATTGATTCGTTTGTTCCCCTTGCCAAGCCTGGTATTTTAGCAGCAGTTGGTGGTGTTGGTAAAAGTATGTCCATGATTCAGCTTAGTTTAGCAGTTGCGACAGGTGGCAGTTGGTGGGGTAAAAAGATATTGCAACAAGGCAATGCGATCATTTGGTCAAGCGAAGATTCATTAGACGAAATCCATAGAAGAATAGATTTACTTGATCCGTTGGGTAGGCGGTTTGATTCACCTTACGATGTATTTGTCGTGCCAATTCCAGACATGAAAGAGCCAATGATATTGTTAAGGGAAGAGGGGATTACTCCTACAGGTCAAGAGGTCTTAGAAGAGATGTTAGGTATTCCTAATTTAAAATTATGTGTATTTGATCCTTTACAAGCATTTGTTACAGCAAACATTAGTTCTGATAACCAAGCAGGTCAGTTGTGGGGTAGTTATTGTTCAAACATTAGTGCAAGGATAGGGTGTAGCACGATTACAGTTCATCATTTATCTAAAACAGCTCTCACAGATAATTCAGACGATGCTATGAGTCAAAGATCTAAAATTCGTGGAGCAAGTTCTATAGTAGATAGTGTTAGGTTTGCAATAGCCATGTGGATTACTGATGAAGAAACCACAGAAAAAATATGCACAGAACAAGGTATAGACTATGACCGCATGGCAGTAGTCAGAGCAGGTATGGTTAAGTCTAACTCTGGTAATGTAGATTACGGAGTCAAAACTCTAGTTAGAAAAAAAGCAGTATTAGAGTTGTTAGACGATAAGAAAATTTTTGAATGGAATTAATTTAGGAGAAAGGAAATTGAATATTGAAATACTACAAGGCGATTGCATTGAATCATTAAAGAAACTAGAAGATCAATCTATTAACACTTGTATTACATCTCCGCCTTATTGGGGATTGCGTAATTACAACGATGAATCCAAGCAGCTAGGCATGGAAGATACACCAGAGGAGTTTGTAGAAAACTTGGTTAATGTATTTAGAGAAGTAAAACGAGTGTTGCGAGATGACGGCACAGTTTGGCTTAATCTTGGTGATAGTTACAACACAACTCAAGCAGGAAATAAAACCTGGGGAGATGGTGTTGGTGCTAATAAACATTATGTAGATGGCAGTATTCCTAAAAAAAGAAACTTAATACAGGGTTTAAAGAAAAAAGATTTAGTAGGCATACCCTGGAGAGTAGCCTTTGCTTTACAGCAAGACGGCTGGTATTTACGCCAAGACATTATTTGGCATAAGCCTAACCCAATGCCAGAGAGTGTCAAAGATCGTTGTACTAAAGCGCATGAATACATATTCTTATTAAGCAAAAATGTTAAATACTATTTTGATAATGAAGCCATCAAAGAGGATGCCAAATATCCACAAGGGCCTAACTCACCTCAAAGCATTAAGAAAGGCAAAGGCGAGTTTGGTATGGATACAAGAGGAGGTTTATCAAAAATAGGAGCTCTTGCTAAAAAAAATAAAAGATCTGTATGGACTATTACTACCAAGCCATTTAAAGGCGCACACTTTGCTACCTTTCCAAAAGATTTAATTGAACCATGCGTATTAGCTGGTTGTCTTGAGGGTGGTACAGTTTTAGATCCTTTTGGTGGCTCTGGAACAACAGGCATTGTTGCAGCTCAACACAATAGAAATGCAGTTTTATTAGAGTTAAACCAAGAATACATAGATTTAGCTAATGCAAGAATTAACAATGAACTGGGGATGTTTGTAAAATGAAAAAAACAGCTAAGAAAAGATACGCTATCAAACTTTCAGTCTATGAGACTAAAAAGAGAAAAGAAAACCAAAAGAAAAGGAGAAAACATGATTAATTACCCATGCGGTTGGTTTGATATTGAACAATTACCTTGGAGGCCAGAAGAAAAATGAAGTGTTTTAACTGTGATGCAAATATGAAATTAGAACGAGAAAAAGATATTAGTCGATACAATAGATGTTTTGATATCAAACTTAGTTTTAGTTGTCTTGAATGTGGAGCTGTAGCTAATGCTTATCCACCAAAAGAAGATTTATTAAACCAAGTTATAAGACGAACTGGTGAACATTATGAGTAAAGGTAGTGATCCAAGACCAGGTTCTTACTCCCAAGAATACAAAGATAATTGGGAGCGTATCTTTGGTAAAAAAAAGAAGAAAAAAGACGCTGAAAAGACCAAAAAAGATGCTAATTAATTCGGCATACGCCTGTGCATTAAATGGCATATGCCTGTGCAATAAAAAGCATATGGGTGTGCATACATCCTATAATCTATAAACTAGAGAGATTGATGCTAAAGCATCAAATCTCTGGGGGAAAATACAGGTAAAGTTTAAGGATAAATTTAATGGGTAATTGTGTATAAGATTTCGCAAAAAAAGTTAGGGGAAAAAATGAAACAATTAAAAGATAGAATGATTTCAGCTAGAGAATATTTTTATAGAGGGAAGAGAGAAAAAGGAATTATCTCGTTTATGCAATTAAGTCCATTGCATTATGCGATTATGTTAGAGGTGGGAATAGGACACTTAGAGGAAAAGAAAATTAATTTTGAGATATTGATCAAGCGATTGCCGAGCAGCTTGGGATCGCGTTCAACAGTTGGCAGCATCTTGAATGATTATGTGGCAAGGAAGTTTTTTTGTAAGGGAACAGGCGGAGACAAGCGAAAAAAAGTTTATGGTATTTGTCCTAGTTCATTGCAGTTAATTAATGTTTGGTTTGAGGAGCAAAAGGTAAGTCTCAAGGAGGTTGCCTAGTTGGATGCTTACTGGTGGATAACAACGGATGCAGTAGATAAAGAAAGTGGCTTGATTGCTTTTGCGGTTAGCAAAAGGTACGAGAAGAATTATGGGAAGTTAAAGCACGTTAGTTGGAAGTGGTATAGAAAACAAATCGATAGGCGAGATATTGGCCTTAGAGAGAAAATGGTTCTGTGGTGTTTGTTAGAGCGTTATTCCATGCGGTCTTTTTCTTCCCATGATAGCGGTGGTTATATTGCCTTGATGCTTGGTAGTCATAGAAACACGATTAATAAAGCGATACAAAAGTTAATGGATGCGAAGATTATTTGGTGTGCGATAGAGGGCGAGAGGGTAATGTTGACGAAGTTAGAGAGGGGGAAACAGCATAAACACTTTTTACCTGTTGGTTTAAGCGTTATGCTGCTTGAGGAGACTTAGTTATAAGTTCTCGAAGATCCTAATGGCTATATAAATTCCTATTAGGATAGTAAGCCAGATTAAGAAACCTATGCCGAAGATGTAGCCTATTGTTTCAATCATAGGATGGCTCATTCTAAATCTCCACAAGAACTACCACAAATATCAGTCGCTCTACTCATGGCCATTAAAATGCCTTTTTTAGTTGGTTGCACATCCATAGTTTCAAATTCAACAAAGCCTTCGTTTTTTTGTTGATTGTAATATTCTATGGCGTTTTTCTTACTGCCAAAAAATCTTGTACATGATGTCTCGTTATAATCTTTAACTATATATATTTTCACTTAAAAACCTCTACATTTAAAACCTTGGTTTTTTTGCGTTTGTCTCTTGGATATTCAATAACCACTCTACCACTAGCAAAGCGTGTTTCAATTCTACCTGCTCTTATATCAAACATGGTTATTTGTCCGTCTAGCTTTTCTTTGTCTAAGCGTTGGCGTTGTTCTTCTACTTTGTCGTTATGCTGCGTCATGTTTAATTCCTCCTATTGAAATGTTATTTGTTTAATTAAGTTTTGAATTATAAATAAGGTTTTCTTTTCCTCAGTCGTTGGTGTTGGTTTATCTACCAATGGTTTGCCTTTATCAGCTAGGGCCTCAATTAAGACTTCCATGTCTTTTTCTGTTACTTGTAGTTTAATTAATGCCATTATTGTTATGCCTCTTTAATGACTTTTAAATACTCACAATCAAATTCGATTAAATCATCAGTGTCAATTAATTCTTCTGTGCAATCTCCAAACTGACCACAACCAACCCAAACATCAACACCAAATTTTTTATTCATATAATCAATATCACCTTTAGAAAAGTGTTCAAATATTTGAACTTCACCCCATTCGTCATGTCCTATTGATTGTCCATCATTGTATAAAAGAATTCCATCCCCATCTTCTAATTTATAACTACACCAATCGTTGCTTATAATTATTTCTTTACTCATCTTATTTCTCTTTTTCCCTCTATTATCTGAATAGTTTTATTTGCACAATCACAACAAAAATAATTTTGTAAATCAATATTCTCATTTTGTTCTTGCCATTTATTTATTTGAGCATCGGAACAGTCAAGTATTTCTTCTATATCTAAACAACCAGCAAATTCATTATTCCAATCAAAGTTTATTTTACATACTTCGCAAGTCCTTGTATCTATATCATTCATTTTTGTTCTCCTATTAAATAACTGCTCTCGCAATTACGATGATTATAAAAACCATGAGAGCAACAAAGATAATGTTCTCTGTCATCTCTCTGGCTACGTCATGCCAAGGTTTAGGCTGTCTTGGTTTGTGTAATTTGTGTGCGTAGTCTTTCATCTATGCCACCTCTTCAAGTTTATTAACATACTCAGAAACAATCTCTTCACCTATGATGTAGGCATACATATTTACAACTTTTTCAGCATCGCTGAAATCGGTTGATACTTTGCCAAAGAGCGAATCTTCATATTCTCTAATATGTTCTATAACATCAAATACTTTATCGCCTAGCCATTGCTTAGCTTGGTAAGTGCCTGTGATGTAATAGTCAGTATTAAAAGCATGATGATGAAGATCATCTTTATTGTCTTCTATCCATTCCGCATCTTGATCATCAATGAAATCATCAAAATATTGTTTTATCTCTTTTCTTTTATAATCCATTTTTATCTCCTCTTTAATAATGAATAAGATAATTATCAGTCATGTTAGATCATATTGCAAGCTATCTAGTGCAAATAATGGCTGTTTTTCTAGGTTATTTATGAAAAAGCCTATAAAATGGGGATTTTAAAGGAGCAAAAAAAAATCAATTATGGAGCAAAAAACATCTAAAAAAGACAATAAATCTATAAAAAAAGTAGGTAGAAAGCGTATTAATATTGATCTTGAACAAGTAGAAAATTTGGCTAGTCGTGGACTTGGTACTACTCAAATTGCCCGTGCTTTGGGGGTTTCATGGAATACTATAGATCGTAATAGAAAGCGTTTAGGTGAATTTGAAGATGCTTTAAAAAGGGGAAAGGCAAGAGGGTTGGCTCAGGTAACTAACTCTTTATTTACTTCAGCGAATGACGGCAATGTAACGGCCCAGATATTCTATTTAAAAAACCAAGATCCAAAAACCTGGAAAGATCGTGTTGAAAGTGTCCATGCAACTATTAATTTAAATGATGTTTTAAACGGAGCAAAAACAAGAATTGGCAACTATACGGCAACTGAAAGGCAGCCAAAGATTATAAATGCTGTAGATACAAGCTCTCAGGGTGGGGAGCATCTCGTATCTAAGAAGATGCACAAAAAAAAGTAGGGTTAAGCGTTGGCAAATTATTTCCCCCAAGAGAACAACAGCCAACAGAAAGGGCAGGAAACCCGTTGACGATGCTCCTCGCATCAATTCGTCAATATACCCCCCCTTTCACTTTTGCGACGGGGCAATGTATGTGGAACTGTTGAACTAAAATTTTTTTATTTTTTTTAAAGTGAGGGTAATAACATAGACATTAAATTATATTGCGGTAATTCAGATCATTTAATTAAAAAACTTAAAAACAAAACCATTGATGTTGTTGTAAGTAGTCCGCCATACAACATTAGTAGAAATTACAATTCTTATAAAGATAAAAAAATTAATTATATGAATTGGCAAATTAATTTTTGGAATGAAGTTTTTACTAAAGTCAAAGATGATGGTCATGTGTTTTTAAACATACAGCCATCAAGAAAAAACCCACTTTGGTGTTATGAGCTAATATCACAACTAGACTGGAAAATACAAAACACATTTATTTGGAATAAAAGAATTGAAATAGATGGTTATGTAAGAGGACAGGGAACTACATCACAAAGTAAAAAATATATATGCAATGGCTGGGAGTATGTTTTTCATTTAACAAAAAAGGGTGAAACAGAAATATCACAAAAGGAAAGTGGTGTTGGTTATCACCCACAATGGGCTGAAGAAAATGCAAAACGCTTTGGTAAAACTTGGAGGCCTACTGTTAATTCTTGGCATATACCTTACGAAACCATAGGGCATGGATCAATTAGTAAAGAAAAAATAAAAGGCAATCACCCTGCAATATATCCAAAAGCATTAGTAAAAAAATGTTTACAAATAACAGGTTTAAAAAATGGATTGGTTTTCGATCCATACTTGGGAACTGGAACAACATCTTTGGCTGCAAAAGATATGGGCTTTGACTCTATAGGGTTTGAGTTAGATGAAGAATATTTAAACCTAGCAAAAACCAAAATAAAACAAATATGAAATACGGAGCAGAACAAGAAAAAGAACTCATGACCGAAATCTGGTCAATGAATGTTAAAGACGATCCCTACAACTTTGTTAAGTTCATCTTCCCTTGGGGAGAAAAAGACACCCCCCTCGAAGAATTTACAGGCCCTCGCAAGTGGCAAGAAAAAATTTTAAGAGATATTTCAATACACATACAACGTAACAATGGCAAAGCCACACCAGAGATGTTTAGACTTGCGGTAGCAAGTGGTCGTGGTATCGGCAAGTCAGCACTTGTCGCCTGGTTAATACTTTGGATGCTTTCAACCAGACTTGGTTCTACCATTATCGTTACTGCTAACACCGAACAACAGCTTCGATCAAGAACTTGGGCGGAGCTAGGTAAATGGCTAACCCTTTCAATTAACAATCACTGGTTTACAAAAACAGCCACCACAATAAAACCCGAGGCATGGTTTGAAGAGGCACTCAAAAGGGATCTCAAAATAGATACAGGCTACTACTACGCCCAAGCACAGTTATGGAGTGAAGAAAATCCAGACGCATTTGCTGGTATTCACTCTAACTACGGAGTTTGTCTCATCATGGATGAGGCATCAGGTATTCCTGCACCTATATATTCTGTATCAGAAGGATTCTTTTCCGAACCAACCGAAAATCGTTTTTGGTTTACCTTCTCTAACCCACGCAGAAACACAGGCCCATTCTACGACAGCTTCCATTCCAAGCGTAAATTTTGGGAACTAGAGCAAATCGACTCACGCACAGTTGAGGGAACAGATCAAAACCTTTTTCAATCCATGCTTGAACAATATGGTGAAGATTCAACAGTCGCCAGAGTAGAAGTTTTAGGTGAGTTTCCTCACGCAGACGATGATTCAGTTATCCCAATGGAACTTGCAAGAGCAGCACTAGGTAGAGATGTTGCATTGACCTCAAGTGATCCTATTGTTTGGGGATTAGATGTAGCAAGATTTGGTGGTGATAACTCAGCACTGTGTATCAGACAAGGCAACACAGTTTTTGAAATTAAGACTTTTAAATCGATGGATTTAATGCAATTATGCGGTGCGGTTAAAAACTTATACGATGATGCAACCGCAATGAACAGACCACAAGAAATCCTTGTAGACGTAATTGGCTTGGGTAGTGGTGTTGTTGATAGACTCTTAGAACAGAACCTTCCTGTTCGTGGTGTAAACGTAGCTGAGTCTCCAGCAACCAGTAAAAACTATTTAAACCTAAGAGCAGAACTGTGGTTTGGTATAAAAGATTGGTTGGCGCAACGTGATTGCCGTCTTCCTTATGATGATGAGCTTGTGGCGGAATTAGTTGCGCCTTCCTATAAATATACATCAACAGGAAAAATAAAAATAGAGTCAAAAGAAGAAATGAAAAAAAGAGGCATCAAATCACCTGACAAAGCAGATGCACTTGCATTAACCATGGCAAGTTCGGCTGCAAGTTTTGGTGGAGGAACTTCCTTTTTGGGTTATAATTTCAGAAAACCCTTAAAATCTAAAATTCTACGAGTAGGTTAATATATGGAAATGAAAAAAGACCAAGGTGTAAAAGATTCAGTTGATAACGAAAAACTGCAAAGCATCTTAAAATCAGAACTAGACGATGCTAGAGATTACATCGAGCAAGTAGGCGAAGATAGAGCCGAGGCAACTGAATATTATTTAGGTGATGCACCACATGGACAAAGCTCCATGCAGTCTGAATACATCTCAACAGATGTAAGAGACAGCGTTTTATTTATGCTTCCATCTATCATGCGAACTTTCTTTGGTACTAATAAAATAGTTGAGTTTGTACCACGCAACGCAGAGGATATTCCTTTAGCTACTCAACAAACAGATTACATCAATTACATCATTCAACAAAAGAATCCTGGGTTCAAAGTTATGTATGACGTATTTAAAGATGCACTCATTAGAAAAACTGGTTTTGTTAAAGCCTACTGGGATGACAGCATCATTGCATCAACTCACGAATACACAGACGTATCACCAGAGGGTTATCAAGCTCTCATGTTAGATCCTGATGTTGAAATGGTTAAAGAGAAAGCAGAAATGCAATCTATGACCATTATCAATCCTGAGACTGGTGAAGAGATTACACAAGAAACTCCTGTAAGTTATGATTTAACAGTTAGACGAGTTAAAAGAAAAGATCAAGTTTGCATTGAGTCCATTCCACCTGAAGAAGTTTTGATCTCACGTTTTGCTAGAGACTTACACAGTTCTCCTTATGTAGCACATCGCATGATTAAAACAGTTAGCGACTTGGTTGCTATGGGTTACGACAAAGAAGAAATGGAACAATACGCTGGTTCTGGTAATTTTCTTGACTCAGAAACTTATGAAGAAGAAGAGGCTAGAAATCCATATTCAGACGGAATGTTTGATGGCAGTTATGGCGGTCAAAAAAATGTTTTATATGTAGAACACTATTTATTTTATGATTTAGATGGCGATGGAATAGACGAAAGGATAAGAGTATGTACTGTAGGCAACGGCTTAAATATAGTAAATACAGCTCAATGGGATGACCTTCCGATAACTCTCTTCTGTCCTGATCCCGAACCGCACACCTCCATCGGTTCATGTCCAGCAGACTACTTGAAACCTATTCAAGCTGCTAAGTCTCAAATTATGCGAGACACACTTGATAGTCTGGGCCACGCCATCTTCCCTCGCATGGGAGTCGTTGAAGGACAAGTCAACATTGACGATGTTCTTAACACTGACATAGGACAACCAATTAGAATGAGAGCTCCAGGTATGGTGCAACCTTTCTCCGTACCTTTTGTTGGTAAAGAGGCTTTCCCCGTTCTGTCTTACTTAGACGATGCAAAAGAAAATAGAACTGGTGTATCTAAGGCATCTGCTGGTCTGAACGCTGATGCGTTACAGAGTTCGTCTGCTTCAGCAGTTGCCGCTACCATGTCAGGCGCACAAGGTCGTATAGAATTAATTTGTCGACACTTTGCCGATGGTATGAAAGATTTATTTAAACTGGTCAACAGCTTGGTTGTCAAACACCAAGACCAACCAGACATGATAAGACTCAACAATGAGTTTGTTCCAATAGATCCTCGTTACTGGGATAGCGACAAAGACTTAGTAATCAATGTTGCTATTTCTAAATCTAGCGACATGGAAAAAATGAATGTGCTAACTCAACTTGCACAAAAGCAAGAGCAAATGCTCACAACTCTTGGGCCGAATAATCCATTGGTATCACTACAACAATACTCAAACACTATTAGTAAAATGATAGAGATGGCTGGTTTCAAAGACGTACAATCATTTATCAATACTCAAGTGCCACCTATACCACCACAACCAGAACAACCAACACCACAAGATATGTTGGCTCAAGCTGAGATGGAAAAAGCAAGAGTATCAGCACAAAAAGCTATGATAGATGCAGAAACAGATCGTATGAAAATTATCATGGACGATGATAGAAACCGAGATGAGGCTGAAGCACAAATTAGACTTAAAGCTGCTGAACTAAATGCTAAGTATGGCGCACAAGTAAATGTTGCAGAGATCAATGCACTTATGGAAAGAGACAGAGAAACTATAAGACAAATTGCTAAGACTAATGCACAAGGTTTATTCACTAACAATGGCGGTTAAAATATTTGACATAGAAGTTCTTGAAGATGATATGGTTTATGTTGGTAACGATATAAGAGCCAAAGACAAAGAGACAGCATTAAAAATACTAACGCTTATGTCTGGTGGTATCATTAACGAAGATTCAGAAATATTAAGTTGTGAGGAAAAAACAGTACATTAATTATGGGAATTACATATAGAGGCGAAAGATTTAGCGGTTATAACAAACCAAAACGCACACCAGGTAAATCTAAAAAGTTTGCTGTATTAGCAAAACAAGGCGACAAAACAAAACTTATACGCTTTGGTGATCCAAATATGACGATTAAAAAATCTCAACCAGCAAGACGTAAATCATTTCGTGCTAGGCATAGATGCGATAGCAACCCACCTAGTAAACTAACAGCTAGATATTGGTCATGTAAAAAATGGTAAGAAAATTTAAAAAAGTTGCAAAAACAAAAGGCGGTGTTCCTAAAAAATATGTCAAGGGTGCTAAAAATCCAACAGCAAGAGAGGCAGAAATAAAGAGAACAGCTAGATTATATAAACAAGGAAAGCTGACACCAGCTATGATGAATAAAATATCAAAGTTAAGGAGTAAAAGTGGCAGGAAGTAAACAAGCAGTTATAGATAAATATTCAAAATCAAGTGGTATCTCTAAAGGTACACTAGCAAAAGTTTATAAACGAGGATTAGGAGCTTATTATTCTTCTGGTTCTCGTCCAGGAGTGTCTGCTCATGGTTGGGCGGCTGGTCGTGTTCGATCATTTGCAACGGGTAAAGGCGGTGCAAGAAAAGCAGACTCTGATTTATTAAGACCAAAAAAAACTAAAAACAAAAAATAAGGAGATAATTATGCCAGGATATTCATACGGAAAATCAAAACCAATGAAAACTAACAAAAAGAAAGGTAAAAAGAAAAAAGGTAAAGGGAAAAAATAATGCCATTTAGCAAATATTCACCAAAGCAAAAAAAATTAGCAAAAGTAGCGAAACCTCGCAATAAAATTACTGGTGCTGATTTTAAAAAATTGCAAAAATCTAAAAGGAAAAAGAAATGAAAGAATTAACTAAAAGGCAAAAAGATACCCTCAAAAGACATTCGGTTCATCATACAAGAAAACACATGACCGAAATGAGAAAATTAATGAGAAAAGGTAAAACTTTTACTGAGTCTCATAAAATTGCTATGCGAAAAGTAGGCAAGTAAAGCATTGTGAAGTTTGACAAAATAAAAAACCTAGTCGGCTCGTTAGCACCAACCATAGGAACTGCTTTAGGTGGGCCTATTGGTGGTATGGCTGCAAATGTTTTGTCAGAGGCTTTGGGTGTAAAAGCAGATCCACGCAGTATTGAACAAGCAATTCATAATGCAACTCCACAACAATTATTAGAACTTAAAAAAGCCGAAAAAGATTTTGAAGTTCAAATGAAAGAGTTAGATGTAGATGTGTATGCTTTACAAACTAAAGACATACAGGATGCAAGAAAAAGATTTAGCGGTGATTGGACTCCTAAGTTTTTAGGTTCATTAACTGTAGTAGGTTTTATTGGCTACATATTTATGATTACTGCATATCCTATTGATGATTCTTCAGATGATATAGTCATGCTTATTCTTGGTTACTTATCTGGTATAGCATCAGCAGTTATTTCTTTTTACTTTGGTTCATCAAATAAACAGTCTGATAAATAGTGTGGTCATTTATGAGCAAAGAACAAGAAATAGATTGGGAGCAATATCCTAACTTTTCTCCTAAAGAGTTCGCTTGTCAACATTGCGGTGAAAATGGTATTAGTCAATTACTTTTAGATAAGTTACAATCACTAAGAACGGAACTTGATTTTCCTTTCAAGATTACTTCGGGATATAGATGCAAAGATCACCCGTTAGAAAAAAAGAAAGTTAATCCAGGCGCACACAGAGATGGCTTTGCTGCTGACATAGGGGTTAGAGGATACAAAGCATACGAAATTGTAGCCAATGCAAAAGCATTTGGTTTTACTGGTGTAGGGATTGCACAAAAGGGCGACAGTAGATTTATTCACTTAGATGTATCGCCACAAAAAAACACAAGGCCTAGACCTTGGATTTGGAGTTATTAAGGAGACATTATGGAATTTTTATTTTGGACAGCAATAATAGTAATAGTAACAGGTTTATGTATTAGACATTTTCATCCTGATAAATGGGAAAATCTAAAAAAGTTAATTAAAAAATAATGGAGTTATCTCCTTGGATCTTATGGAACGCTATTATTACATTGGTGTATATACCAATTATTACTAGCATAAGGTCTAACTCTCAAGAGGTTAAAAGGGTTGATATTCTTCTCAACAAAACAAGAGAAGAACTACCAACCAGATATGTAACAAAACATGAGTTACATCAAGACATGGAAAGAATCTTTGATAGATTTGACAAAATAGATGAAAAAATTGATAAACTATTAAACTTATGACACCTGACTTACGAAATCTTTTAAATATGCTTGGCTCTACCGATCAAGGTTATTCTAGTGGTCAACAATACGCACAATCAATCGCTGGTGGTGAAAACATACCAGGCATGATTGCACCAGGCGTAAGTTATTCAATGGAAAATCCAGAAGGTTTTACACAAAGTCCGTTTTACAATGCTGGGCCAGTTCCAGTTATGCCTTCAGCTCCAACTCAAGGTACACCATCTGCACCAAACGAAGGTTTTGTGCAAATGCCAAGCGCACCTCAAGGTGTTGCAATGCCTACACCTATTAACTTTACTCCTTTAGTAACTAGTCAAGAGTCTTTAGTTAATTTAGCTAACGCATTTACTCCAGTAGAAAATGTTGTGGTTGATAATATACCAAATGTTGTGGTTGATAAT
>TARA_R100000655_G_scaffold41369_3_pt1 | contig 15177 bp, 5 predicted proteins | sample TARA_R100000655 | Tara Oceans TARA_R100000655 (sample SAMEA2622497) | marine metagenome | biome: marine biome (ENVO:00000447); feature: deep chlorophyll maximum layer (ENVO:xxxxxxxx); material: "saline water (ENVO:00002010), including plankton (ENVO:xxxxxxxx)" | depth 90 m
GCTTTTAAACCAATTACCTAGCGTTATAAAAAGCTATTCAACATTTAATTATGAAGGTTCTCAAGCCAGAATAACTCCTGGTATAAACAACAATCCTGATTACTACGACAATCTACCTAAAGATGGTTGGTATATAGATAGCGCATATTCTAATGCTCAAGAGTTAGGTATTTTAGAGTTTTGGGATAAAGAAGATAAATGGTTTGCTCAAGTGCAGGGAGTTGCTACTCAATGGTTAAACGACGGAACAGCAGGAAATATTGATCCTAGAGAGTTTTCGTTCCAAGGTATAGGTAATGCGAAAGTTAACTGTCTTGATTGTCCAGATACTGTTACTTGGAATTGTATAGTTGGAGAAAGTGGTTGCGAATGTGAAAGTGTAATTGGAAAAGGTGGTGAGTTTATTTCTTTAGAAGAATGCGAATCAAGCAACACTTGTTGTAATAAATCAAAAGAATCTTACTCTTGTTGTGATGGTGTATGTGTTGACCCTGGTGATGGTACCGGGCAATATTCTAGTTATTGTGATTGTGTTAATAATAGCCGTTGTTGTGATGAAGGCGTGGCTTACATGTACACTTGTGCTGGTGTAACTCCACCAAGCAATTACGTGTTTGGTTGTATGGACGACGGTACAACTACAGATCCTTTTATAATACAACAAAGACCACTTGGGTGGTTTGGCCCAGCAACAACGTATGATCCAAACGCAAATGTACATTCTTGTGACTGTGTTTATGCTATTAGAGAAAGTTGGGATTGTGAAAATGATGGTACTTGTATAGAAAGATTTGACGGTTCTGGACAATATCCTACTGAAGCAGATTGTATTAATGATTGTACCGCGGTAGTTTCGCCTTGCGAAGGTCAGAACTTAGCTTTCGAAAAAGATGTTGTTAATCCAATGGCAATGCAAACTAGCTTTGGCGGACCACCTTGTCTTGAAGAAACAACGGTAGATGGATCTGTTAGAGTAAAAATGACTGATCAAAATTCTTCAACACCTGTAACCACTTGGACGATGGATATATATAGCCCTGATTGGTCTAGCGGTAATCCACAAATAGGAAACCTTCTTTTTGACGATCCAACTGTTTATAATATTGGAAGTTGGTCTAATGTTTACACTGGTTTAGTAATTCCAGCTGTTTCAGGTGGTACTATGAACGTTTACTATGTTAAAATTACAGATAATCATGGTTGTGAGTATGGTCCTTATATGGTCGATGTTTATTGTAATGAAAGAAATATAGACCCTTGTTACGGATACGTTGACCCACCTGTTGGAAGTCAATATTATGGATGTTGTGAAAAATGCAATAGCGTTATTACTCAAGGACAAACATCAGATCCTTGTTACAACTGGTGTAATCAATGGCAAAAATGTTGCGTAGTTGACGGTGGAGGAATAGATCCAACTCTCACTGATGATCCTACACTACCAAGTAATTATCCTTGCCCACCAACAGATCTCAATTCGCCGTGGTATACTTATCAACCAGTACCAGCACCTACCTTATGGCAAAATGCAGGCTACCCACTTCAAGAATTTTGTGATTCCGACTGGTGTATAGACGGTGATGGTAACCCAATACTATCTGGTCCTACTGGATCTGGTCCACATCCTGATTGTGTGTGTTGCCCTACTTTTGATTGTTTTGAAGGTCAATGTGTTGAAAATGGTTTAGGAACTGGTTTTTACCCTTCTAAAGTGGCGTGCTTGGAATCTACGTGTATCACACCAAACTATAAATGTGTACAGCAAGGAGCTCCTTGTCAACCCACTACAGATCCAGTTAATTATATTGATGTTTTTGATAGTCAGTTTGATTGCGATATTTCATGCGGACTTAGAGCCGATCCTAATGTTTAATACAAATAATTATAAATAATATAAAATGGCACACTACGGTACACATAATGATAACATGTCTATGACACCAGCTTCTATAGATGCTAGTGGTAAAAAGATAGCCTCTATAGATGCTAGTGGTAAAAAGATATTTAACACTCTTTCATGTCCTTGTTCTAGTAAAGCTATAAAGCTAGACAACGATCGTATTGTTTGTGAGGTAAATAACTTTGGTGACATTATTACTTTAAACGCTATTCCAATACAAAATCATCTTGTTGGTGGTTCTAGACCAAGAGTTAAAGACAAGTGGAGATGTACTGGTATAAAATGCAATGAAGGTAGTTTTAAATGGGACTCACTATATATTGTTGATATTAAAGAAGAAATAGACACTGGAAAAACTTCTCTTTTTAATTCTAAAGTTTCAACTTCTAATTGCTATATTCCTAATTTTGATCTTGGCGTTAAAACCAGTAGTAATGAAATTACATGGACAGACGAAGACTTAGCTCAATATTCAGACTTATTAATAAGTTACGGCTTTGACGGTTCAACAGATATAAATATTGAAGACAACTTAGGTACAGTTAATGGTTTACCTGTGTTTGAAACTGAAAAACAAGCTTGGCATTATAGCAATTTTAAAAGAGTAAGAGGGCCATTAGGAATTTCAGCTGTTGAGTATTTAAGTGATGATATAAATGGTTTTATACCTGGAATATATACTGGTAAAGAAAAACTAATAACTAATGTTGTATTGAATGGAAAAAATATATTAAATTATAAAGAAGATTTTAAAGAAAAAAATCCAAATGTTCACGCAGCTTACAACCCCACAGTAAGCGCTATGGGTGGTTTTATAGATATTAAAATAAATGGTGTTAATAAGCCATCTTTTACTTTAAGCTTAAAAGACAGTAGTGGTTCTTGCGTGTTAAAAGAAAAAATAAAAAACAAAAGTAGTGATAACTACACTTTTCAATATAAAGTACCCGCTTTACCAACTGGTAAAACACTTGAAACATATCAAGTAGAATTGTCACTTAACGATGGTTCACTATATGATGTGTCTGGTTTTGGTCCAACAGTTGGTGTTTTAAAAGCAAATATATACCAATACGCTATATCTAATTATTCAATTCAAGCTGTGAGTACTGTTGACGATGCTTTTACTACTACCACAACTGAAAAAACCATATCTGGAGAAGCTTTATCACATATAACATCTTATAGCAAACAAACAACAGATCTTCCGTTAGAACACACGGTTACGTTAACTAGAAGTTCTGGCACTAGTTTGCTTTACGTAACAAAAACACCAAAAGTAAGCGAGGTTATAACTGATAGCTCTTTTATATATAGAGATGTTATTAGAGAGGATAAAGATAACTCTCTGGTTAAAGAGTTTTTAGTACGTAGTAGCTCTAGCTCTAGTGATGGCGCAAGTATTACTAAAACTGGGGATATACTTGCTGGTATGAAAACAAAGTTTACAACTACAAAAACTAAAGAAGTTATAAGCTCTATAGATTTAGAAACAAAAGAACCTTGCGAAGAAGATCGTGTTGATGTTTATACTAATAAATTTAATATAATAAATAGTCCTAATGATATTTTTGAAGATATGGTTGTTACAGGTGTTGATATTGACAATAATAACTTTACTACTTCACTAGTTTCTATAGAGAGTAATGAAGGCGGTTTTTCTTGTATAACATTAGGTGAAAAATATATTTTAGATAAAGGTACTATTTTAACATTTACTTATAAACATAGAGCAAATGTTATTAGTGTGGAACAAAGTAGAAACGGCCAACTAGTTAAAATTAGTAACTCATGTAGGGTTGAACACGGTCAAACGTTAGAGTTTAGAAGTGGTAATGAATCTTATATTAAAGGTAGAATTAAACATACAGCAACTGGATCAAGTTCAATAACAATCACTACAACTATTGACGATGTTAAGTTTGGTCGTGAAGATCAAACTTTTACATTAAATGTAGCTGATTTTGTTAGTATAAAACCACCAGCTAAAGATCAAAAAATAACCGTAGGTAAAGACAGTAACATTTACATTGATTATACAAAAGGTGTTAATAGTAAAGATGTTAGAAGTTTAGATGTTAATGTTACAAGTGGACCTAAAAGTGGATTGTTATCTAGTCTTGTTAAAGATACTGACGTAGATCATCTTGCGGGTAATCGCTATACACCAGGAGATGGTTTTACAGGCAAAGATAAAATAAAATTTACATTGTCTGATGGTGTTAACACTAGTGACGAAAAAACAATTTTCATAACAGTAAAATAAAAATAAATGGCAACAGTAGTATTAAATTTTGGTCATCAACTTAATACATCTCTTCAAGTAGGAGATATGGTTTACTATGTAGAAACACAACCTTTTCCAGGTCAAACGCCTGGTCAAAATGGTAATTGGGCATCAACAACCACACCTCACGTAACTGGAGAAAGAGAAAACATAAGATTAATTGGACCTGTAACACTTATTCAAGATAACATTATAAATTGTGATATGGACAATTCTTTAGCAGCTCAATACGGTCCACCTAGCAATGACGATTTTATTATGTTTAGTAAAGATAATAAAGTAAATTTAAGTAGTATGTTGGGTTATTATTGTCTAGCTACATTAAAAAACAATTCTACTGAGTCTTCAGAGTTATTTGCATTTTCTGCTGATTTTGTAGAAAGTAGTAAATAATTGATAAAAAATGTAATTATAAACACATAAAAATTATATTATGAGTAAAAATATTAAAAGTAGTCCTTTAAAAATTATTGGTGGTCTAATATCAGCCGCTGGAGCATATGACTGGGGTGGTAAAAGAGCTAAAGCTGTAGAAGCAGCTCAAGATGAATACAATCAAATGAAAGATCAATTCATGGGGTTGGATACTAGTAATTTATATGGCGACGTTTCAAATCCTTACGCTAACATGCAAAATACAATGGAGGATTTAACTGTTAATCAACAACAAGCACAATTTGAAGCTCAACAGAACCAACAAAACCAAGCCAACATATTAGGATCTATGAGAGGTGCAGCTGGTGCATCTGGAATAGCTGGTTTAGCACAAGCAATGGCTAATCAAGGTGCAACACAAGCTCAAAGAGCTTCGGCGTCAATTGGTCAACAAGAATCTGCCAATCAAAGAGCTGCTGCAGAGCAAGCTGGTCAATTACAAATGAAAGAAAGACAAGGTGATTGGAAAGCAGATATGACAAGACGTGCTGGAGAAGAACAATCTAGAGCTTTAGAAAAATCAAAAGTAAATACGTTATTTACTATGTCTGCAAATAGATTAGGCACTGCAAAACAAGCTCAACAAGCAGGGCAAGACGCTATGTGGGCTGGTATTGGGTCAATGTTTAATCCGCTGGATAAATTAGAGATTTAGCAGTTAATATAATAAGTAATTATGGCAAAGAAACAAAACAAAATAAAAGGTCAGGATAAGTTTGTTGATTTAGTTCAACAAAAAACAACTAATGGCTATAACTATTTAGATGCTGAAGACGATGCTAAATTAGCAGATCCAAGTTATATACCTGGACATTTACAAATTGAACTTCGCCCTTGGATCAGAGGAAAACGCGCCGAGTTTGATCAGTTAACAGAAATTATGGAGTCAGTTGATAAAGCCAGTGATGAGTACGGTGCTGCTGAGATTGGTAGAGAAAAAGTAGCTCAATCATTAATAACAGCAAAAAGCCAAATAGAAGATTACAAAAAAGGAACTGGTATTTTAAAACAAGCGCTTGGTGCTATGAACAAAGGAACTCAAGATTCTCACCTATATACAAACATGTTGGTTTTTGGAGCTCAATCTGATGGTATTAGTTTTGACAACGATGGTAGGTTAAGTTTTGCAGGTGTTTATGGAGATAAAAACAATGTTAGTGTTTTCAAAATGGATGACGTTAAAAATCCTATGGGTGGTGGATCACCTGTTATAACAGAGCCATTTGAATCTAAAATGTTTGTTTGGAAACTTGCAGAAGAAACAAAAAGAAAAAAAGATCTTAAAAAAGATTTTGACTACGACTGGATGTATACTAGATTGCATAATGATTTAACAGAAAGAGGTCATCAAAATACTATTGGTATGGCTTTTACTGATTTAGCTGGAGATAATAAAGGTAGATCTTTCGCTCAACAATATGATGAAGGTTTAGCAGATCCATTATATTATCAACATCCAGAAACTGGAGATGCTTTGGGGCCAGATAGTTCTTGGATGAAAAATCCAGAAAATGCTGAAGTTTTGAAAAAGTTTTTAAGTAAATATTTAACTGATGTAATGAATGATGTACATGGTAAAGTTGATGAGCAAACACTTCAAGTTCAAAAAACACCAGCGGATCTAGCTAAAGAAATAATAAAAAAATATAGCAAATAAAATTATATGACAAAAGCAGAATTAATTGCTGACTTGGTAGCTAAAAATGCTAGCAAAGAAGAAATTTCACAAATAAAAAATGTTTCTGAAAACGAACTTGTTGAAGCCGGTTTGATTGAGGGAAAGCAAACAGACGTTGCATCGAAGGGTGCCGACGTGACGTCGGAAAATACAGCGCCCGAGAATACGGAATTAGAGTCGGAAGATACTTCTTCGGATTTAGAAAACACAGTTGACTTAAGTCCAGCTGCTCTTGGCGCTAGTCTTGTTGAGACTGAAGGGACAGAAGAAAAAGTAGATCCATACGAAGATTTTTATATTAAACCAGATTTTTTTGGTGAACTTACTAATGATGGTGGTGTAAAAAACAGGCCCTCAGAAGCTGACGCGGCTAGAGAATTAAATGAAAAATTAAGTGGCTTAGGTATTAAAGTAGTTGAAGATAAACCAGGGTTTAACGCTATAAAATTATTAACGCCAGAGGGCGAGGAAGATGTAAGTATAGGCGTGTTTAGTGATTATTTTACTTTTGACGAAGAAACACCAGCTCAAAAAGCTGAAAAATTAAATGGAATAATTAACGATGTTATAACGTACAAAACAGAGCAAAATCCTCTTTTTAATATAGATACTTATGTAAACGCTATGGCAGATGCTAAAGCTGATTTACCAGAAGTATATTCACTTAGCACAGATGGTGGTAGATTTTTAAATGTTGATGAACTTAATTCAGAACAACTAAATGATCATACACATAGAGTTCATTTAAACTTAATGAATAAGTATTGGAGTTCTGATGAAGGTAAAGAAAATATTAAAGTTATAACTGAACAGCGTAAACAACAACAACAAGTTCTTTGGACAGACGCTGTAAATAAACTTAAAAAAGGCGGTGATGTTACTAGCGTTGTAATGGAGTACACGCAAAAACTAGACGTTGCTTACAACGAAATATTTAATAATAACGCTAGCTACAAACAAATGCTAACTAACACTACAGCTGTTATTGATAGTTTGTTTAAAGAAAAAATAATAAAAAAAAGAGTTGAAGAAGGAATAACAGAAGAATTTGGTGGTTTTATTGCTAGTAGTGATATATTAACAGCTTTTGCAAAAGGAGCAACCGTTGTATTTCCAAAAGAAATACAAGAGTTTACAGCAATGCAGGCGGGTAATAAAATCCGAGGGTTAAAAGAAAAACTTGATGAGCTAAAAAAATACAACAGCGACGATCTTCAAACTGGTTATTATTTTAAAAGTGGTCGTCCAGAAATAAGTTTTCCAATTAAAAAATACAAAGTATCAGATTTAAGACAAAAATACTTGCAAGCTATAGCTGTTGAAGAGATGTCAATGATTGGTAATTTATTAGAATCTGAAAGATATAAAAAAATTATAAGCAAAATAACTAAGCCTAACTCTCAATTATTAACTAAAGATGGTAAACTAAATATAACATCTGATAATTGGCAACTAGCGTTAGGTGACCAAGCTTTTAGAATGTTATCAAGTATATTTTCTGGAGGAATGACCACTATGGTTGCTGAAGCTTCTGGTGCTTGGTCCGAAATATTACAAACTAAAGCTCAACAAAAAGCTGAGGCAGCGGGTAATAACTGGGAAAAAATGTCTAAGAATGACAAGATAATATACATGCTAGACATTATCGATTCTGGAGAAGATGGTTATAATGAAGCAATGGCTGTTGGAGGTATAAATACAGTTCTTGAAAACGTTAGTAATGTGTTTTTTGTTGGTAAATTTGCTAAGTTTGTTCCATCAAATATAACTGGTTATTTTAAGTTATTTATGAAAGGCAAGTATAGAAAAATACTAACTGATATAAATAAAAATGTAAATGTACCCAACGCAACTGATATACTAACAACTACCGGTGTAGAGGTGATAACAGAGGGTCTTCAAGAAGAAGTTACACAAGCAGGTGTTGGTATTGCTTTAAATGATTACAACCATAGTTGGAACTCTACTTTAAACTCAATGTTAACAGCTGCTACAACAACGCCTTTTATAGGTGGCGGTGCTAAAGCTACTAGCGCTGTGTACTCTGAGGTAAGTTCCAGAATAGCAGCTATTAAAAATCCAAAAGGAATAATAGCTTATGTTAGAAATCAAAAAGCAGAATATTTGGAAGAAGTTGCTGACGGTAAAATGTCTCAAGAAAAATATGAAGAATTATTAATACAACTAGAAGCTGCAGAAAAGATGTTTAGCGAGACAGACAAAACTGTTACAGATAAAAAATCTGTAGAAATGATATTAGAAGCTCAAGTTGAAATAGAAAAACAACTCGTTAAAGTTAGAGATTTAAATGCTGCTCAAGAAAAAGCAAAAAAAGAAAATCCTAATTACGACGAGGAAATTGATGGTGCTGAAACAAGAGCTGAGCTTGATCTTGTCATGCAGGAAATAGTTAATCAAGATAATATAAAAAAGAAAGCAAAAAGAAAAGATGCTTATAGAACAAAATCTAGAGATGCTGCTAATGAAATAAATAGTGACCCTGTTAAAAGTAAAGATTTTGATGCTAAATGCTTTAAAACAACTCAAGAGGTTTTAAATACTTTAGAAGATCAATACGGTATAACTATAGAAAATTTTCCAACTTTAAGGCTTTTTGCTAGTGAAGACGGTGGTGGTGGTTTTGTTATTACTCGAGAAAAAATTCAAGAAATAATACCAGGTTACGAGGGCAAAGGCGTTGCGTTTTGGTCTGATGAGAGTGTAAATAGAAACATAGATAAAGATGATAAATATGCTACTAATACTGATGTACATGAAAAGCATCATGTTGACATGTATTATAAGTCTGATGAAGAACTAATTAACTCTCAAAACACTGTATTAACTATTTTATCACAATCTAAAAGTCCTCAAATGATAACTATTAGAAAGGACCTTGGAAAAAGATTAAGAAGATATCAAAAAGAATTTGGTAAAGATTTCTTAAAAACAAGAGCTGGAATTGAAGAGTTTTTTACAGCTATCAGTGATGTTACCAATGTTTTATCTATTGAAGCTCTTACATTAGAAGATAGAAAAACTATACTTTCTATAGGTAAAGAGTTGATGAGCATGTTAGATGTTTCCACTGATATGAATGTTGACAATACAGTTGACTTTTTACAAAATTTACCTGGAGGATCAAAAAACCTAGCAACCGAAACGTACTTTGATGATAATGGTAATATTGTTACATCCGTAGACAGAGATGGTGACGTTACACAAGGGGTTTTAAATAGCTTGAGAGATGGTAAAATATCTGATTTAATACTTATTGAAGATGCTAATCCATATTCCAAGGGTAGATCTAACGAAGATATAGATATTGAAAACAAAAGATTAAATAAATTAATAGAAAAACACGAGACCTATATTGATCCAGATGGTGATCTTGAAAAACAGGCTAGGGTTAGAGCTGGTGGTAAAAGATATAGAGATATGTTATTATTTAATAACTATGGCGCGTTTATGGATAGAGTATTAAGAAAGTATGATGATACTAAACCTGGTCATAGTGACGAAAGAAAAGAGTTTTTTATCGGTCAAGCTATGGAGCAATATGTTAAAGCTTTACAGACATACAATAAAGATAAGCGCAGTGGTGAATATGTGCAGAAAAACGATTCTTTTAGTGCTTATTACTTCTTTACTCCTACCGCTCAGGGTCACGAAAGCGTTGCAGCAGCTCGTTTAGCAAAGATTTGGGACGACATGCAGATGGATTTTAAAAAGGAACTCCCTAATGTAATCCCAGGTCCTGTTGATCCAAACACTACAACGGAAGATTTGATTAGTGATTACAATCAAGATTATGTTTTAGATATTGAAACTAAACTTAATGATTTTAATGAAAGATCTGCACTTAGAGAAAGCTTGGCTAAAGTAATGGAATTTGAGGTAGGAGGTGAAAATTATAATGCTTGGATTAAAAAACAATCTGACTTATTAAAAGATTTTGATTTTTCAGAAATATACGGTCCCAATGCTACTAAAGACATGAAGAAAATAGGTCAATCTTTATGGAGAAGTCTTAGAGATCTTGCTAAAAAAGATGGTAAGTTAAACAAAAATAGTGAACCAACCCAGCTTTACATAGACATGATAACGGAAACTATAGAGACGTTCTATAACAACATGAACCAAAAAACTTTCAATAAAGTTTTCCCTGAGTTTGTTGATATTGTAGAGCAAAGAGGTAGTGTAGACACATCTAAATCATTAAAAGGAAAAGCAAAACCAAAAGACACCGAAGCTGGTAATACTATTACAAAGAAAAAAGAGTTTACTGAAGAAATAAAAGAACAGCTTTTAGAAAGACTTTTAAAGACAAACGAAATAGCAGAATTAAGATCTTCGATAAATCCAGAAACTAATAAACCATATACTAACGCTGAAATACATAAGATAATTAGAATAGACATGTTGCAAGAGTCGACGCTAAAACATTATTCTGAAATACTTTTTGATGATGCTGCAATGCAAATTGTTTCTAGTGAAGAATTTAAAAAAGAAAACGGAGTTGCTCAAAGTGAAGTATTACAAGTAGGTATATTACTAGACAAAGGTCAAGATGTATTATTTAGTCTACCTGATGGGACAAAGCAAAAACTAGACGCTTCAACACTAAGCTCCGCGGTGTTCAAACAAGAAACCAGTAGGTTGATTTCGCTTGTAGAAAACTACGAAGATTCAAATAATTGGGATGACGTTGTTGATATTATACAAAATGACCAAACCGCTTCGCAAGAGATTAAAGATTGGGTTTCTAGCATGTATAACAAAGGTTTAGTTGATAGCGCTGGAGAAAAAAGATTTAAATCATTCGTGGTACAGTATTTAAAAAGTATTGGCCAAAACAAATTGGCAGATGAATTTAATAAAGGTGGTAATATAAGATTTAACAAAAAAGCTAGAGATAACATGGCTAAAAACGCGGCTGTGTTTACTAAAATATTTGGTAAAGAATTTATAGAAGCGGTTGGTTTAAAATGGGCAGGATATAATAGTGGTAATAGATTTTTAAATACAACTCAAGGTGTAAAAAAAGGAAGTGTAAAAGGAGAATATCGTGATAATTACGAAAGTTTAATTAAAGATTTAAAAAGTATACCAGAAGAAGATTTACCTGGTGATCTTACGTATGAAGATCTTGCTAATGTTCGCATGATGAATAAAATGTCTGGTACTAAAGATACCGGCGTGTTTAAAAGAATAATTGATTTAAACGAAAAAATAGCTAATGGTGATATTACTAAAAAAGAAGCACAAAGAATAATTAAAGAAGAGGGATTACAAGCTGAAATTGATGCTGCAAATGAGGCTAACGAAAAAGTGCTTAAAACTATATTAAAAGAAATAATTACACAAGTACAAGATAATAAAAAAGATCCTAAAACTGGAGAGTATGTAATTGATGAGGTAGCTATATTAGAAATGTTTAAGATGCAGTCTAATTTAGTAGAAGGTTTTAGAGGTATGTCTAGGTTTGATGCATACTTACTTCTTGATGGTAAAATGTCTAAAGAAAAGTTTGATGCTATAAATTGGAAAGGTGAGCACATGAAACCTATGTCTGTAGTTAGCTCTGAAATTATAGAGTTAATGCAAAGATACAAAGCAGATCCTAGTATTAATTTAGATGCTGAAATTGATTTAATATTATCAGATTACACTCAAATACTTGGTGATAGTCAAACCTTTGACATTTTAGATGTTTATGGTAAAGCTAATGTTGGTGGTATAAATAGATTTGCATCTTTAAGCAATGCTCAATTAAGAGGTATAACCAACGCAGATGGTTTAAATGCTAGAGAAATACAAGCTGAGGTATTAAGAAGAAAATCAATAAAAGAAAGTGTTATAAACAACAAAAAAGAGGCTGAGGCTATTGAAAATATAAATCTTAAAGGCACTGTTAAAGGCGAAACACAAGGTGGTACAGTTATGGATTTTGACTTAACAGTTGGTGTTAGTGAAAATTATGTTATAGCTAGAAAAGACGGTCAAACACGTAGATTGTCTGCTGTTGATTGGCCTACTATTGGAGAAGAAATGAAAAACCAGGGTTGGGAAATGGATTTTTCAAACTTTAATAAAGTTACAGATGGAAAACCAGGACCTTTGTTTGAAAAACTTAAAAATCAAATTAAAAAATATGGAGTTGATAATGTTTATATTTTAACAGCTAGAGCTGCTGAAAGTGCTCCAGCTATAAAAGCTTGGTTAGAATCAGAAGGTATAAATCTTCCATTAGAAAACATAGTTGGACTTGGTAACAGCACTGGAAAAGCTAAAGCTGACTGGATAGAACAAAATTTAGTTTGGAATGGTTTTAATGATATTTATTTTGTAGATGACCATCATGAAAACGTAGATGCTGTTCAAGCTATGTTTGATAAATACCCACCAGGATTACTTGTTGATGGTGGCAAGTCTGTTATTGTAAACCCTTTTGAATACAATGACGATGGGGTAAAGTTTTCGTTAAGTGAAACTTTTAATAAAGTTTTAGAAGAAACGGAGGGTATAAAAGCTGAAGCCGTGTTTTCAGAAGCGCAGGGTAAGATTAGAGGTAAGACAGCTGGAGGTATATTAGATATAGTTTACCCACCTTCTGCATATGACTTTGAAATGTTTACTTATAAGTATATTGGCAAAGGCGAATTAGGAGAAAATCAAAAGTTATTTTTTAAACAAAATTTATTTGATCCATATGAACAAGCTATTCAACAGATTGATAAGAAAAAACAAGCAATAAGAAACGATTATAAAGCTTTAATCAAAGAACTTCCACAGGTTAGAAAAAACTTAAAGAAAAATATAGAAGGCACAAACTATACTATAGAGCAAGCTGTAAGAGTGTATACTTGGTCTAAAAATGGTATAGAAATACCTGGGTTATCAAAAAGAGATCAAAAAACTTTAGTTAATTTTGTAAAAGCAGACGCGGAGTTAGTCATGTTCTCAGATAGACTTTCTGCAATATCAAGAGAGAAAAAAGGTTATACTCCACCTTCAGAGTACTGGACAGTAGAAGGTATATCTTTTGATTTAACAGAAATGACAGGTCAAGTAGGTAGAGCAAAAGCTTTAGCTAAGTGGAAAGAAAATGTAGAGCAAATATTCTCTCAAGAAAATAAAAACAAACTAAGAGCTCTTTATGGTAATAATCATGTTGAGGCTTTAGAAGACGTGTTGTATCGTATGGAGTATGGTAGAAACAGAGGTAGACCTGGTAGAATAGAACAGCAGTGGAACAATTGGGTTAATAATTCTGTTGGAGCAGTTATGTTTTTTAACATGAGATCTGCTAGTTTACAAACTATATCTGCATTTAACTATATAGACTGGGATAATAACAACATGGCTAAAGCAGCGTTAGCATTTGCTAATCAACCTCAATACTGGAAAGATTTTAGTTATATATTTAACTCTGATTATTTAAGAGAAAGAAGAGCTGGTAGTAAAAGAACTGTTAACGAGGCTGAGTTAGTAGCGCATTTAAAAGGTAAAGATAACAAAGCAAAAGCGGCTTTAGCTTGGTTGCTAGAAAAAGGATTTACACCTACACAAATAGCGGATAGCTTCGCGATATCTGCTGGTGGTGCTGGTTATTATAGAAACCAAGTTAAGTTTTATGAAAAGCAAGGCATGTCAATTGAAGACGCCGAAGCTCAAGCTTTTTTAGATTTTAGAGATAAAACAGAAAAAGGCCAGCAGTCGTCTAGAGCTGATATGATATCGCAGCAGCAAGCCGGTGGTTTAGGTAGGTTAATACTAGCGTTTAAAAACACACCTATGCAGTATAATAGGTTAATGATAAAAGCTATAGCTGATTTAAAAAATGGTAGAGGTAGTACTAAAACTAATTTATCTAAAATAGCTTATTACGGCGCTGTACAAAACGCTTTATTTACATCGCTGCAAACAGCTTTATTCTCTGCTTTAGGAGATGATGACCAATGGGATATTAAAAAAGAAAGAATGGCTAACAGTATGATTGATAGTATTTTAAACGGTATGGGATTAACCGGTGCTGTTGCTGTTACTATTAAAAACGGGTATTTATCTTATAGCAAACAAAAAGCAAGAGGTTTTAGAGGTGATCAAACTAGAACTATTATAGAGTTTGCAAACATGTCACCTACAATAGGTTCTAAGTTGAGAAAGTTATATACTGGTATTAAAGGAGAACAAATGAACCAAGGTGCTATTGAAGAAATGGGGTTCAATATAAATAATCCAGCATTTAATTCTTTAGCAAATGTAGTTTCTGCTACAACTAATATACCACTAGATAGAGCTGTTCAAAAAATACAAAACATATTGCTAGCGTCTAAAGATCATGTTGAAGCTGAAGATAAAATAGCGTTGCTACTAGGTTGGAACCCTTGGGATTTAGGATTAGAAACAGAGGCGAGAGAGGTAAACATAGAGGTGAAAGAAAGAAAAAAAGAAGAAAAGAAAAAGCAGAAAAAAATTGAAAAAGAGGCCGAAAGAAAAGAAAAGGAAAAAATAAGAAAAGAGAGAGAAGCTAAAATGACTCAATGTACTGCTTACACTAGAAAAGGTAAAGGACCTAGATGTAAAAACTTGACTGAAAATAAAAATGGAAAGTGTTACGCACATCAGTAAAGAATTAAAAAAATAAGTGACTATATAACAATGGTAAAAAGATTATTAATATTATTGACAACTTTTTTAATAGCTTGTTCAGCTCCTAAAAAATGTTGTGCGCAAAAGTATGGAATTGAAGACGTTAAGAAAATGCTTAAGTTTTCTACGTTTTACGCTGCTGTTAACGGTGGTACGTCGCTTTCTGATGTTGATGTATTTTCTGTAGATAATGGTTTGTCTACACAAACTATATCAACTCCT
>TARA_R100000655_G_scaffold40915_2_pt1 | contig 15140 bp, 15 predicted proteins | sample TARA_R100000655 | Tara Oceans TARA_R100000655 (sample SAMEA2622497) | marine metagenome | biome: marine biome (ENVO:00000447); feature: deep chlorophyll maximum layer (ENVO:xxxxxxxx); material: "saline water (ENVO:00002010), including plankton (ENVO:xxxxxxxx)" | depth 90 m
TGCCTTCCACTAATTCTCTCAGTCCTCGACCATAACCTTTTGTTGTCCTCCCTGGTTCTTTTACTCTCGGTGTCGGCCACAGGCGTGGCTCCTTCACTTGGTCCTGGAGACGTATCTGTATTTGTTGACCACTCGGTCTTTTCAGATGTCCCTCGTCCAAGGCTTTCTTTATTCCTGGTAAATTGCTCCCCCCAGCTGCGGCGTCTGGCGTCCTCCACATTGGCATGTTCGTTACCGGTTTTCCATACTGTACTTGTTCCGCTAGATTGCCTGGTGGTACTGTTGTCCTTCCTATACTCTCTCGATATTTTTTTCTCTTCTCCATCGCCTCTTTGCTCCTTGTTGAAATCGCAGTTGCGCTGGGAGTAAGCCACTGTCCAGATTCTTTCCCTTTGGTGGTTGGCACCGATGCTCGCAGCTGAAATACTAAACGTTCTGAAGGTGTAACCTTCACTCTCCAAGTCCTGGTGTACGGTGTCGAGACCGAGTTTAATGTGTCCACTAACATTTTCTCCAATAACCCAAGTTGGTCTGCATTCTTTGATAAGTCTAAAATACTCTGGCCAGAGATGTCTTGGATCTTTTTCACCTTTTTTAAGTCCAGCGATACTGAACGGTTGGCATGGATAACCCCCTGTGATAATGTCGATAGATTCAATTCCATCTGCTTTGAGTTTTTCATATGTTAGCTCCTTTATATCATTATATACTGGTACAGTAGGCCAGTTTTTATTTAAAACTTTTGTACAGAAACTATCTATCTCACAAAAGGCTACTGTTTTAATTCTTTTTGTGGCTTCTAAACCTAAGGAAAATCCCCCTATGCCACTAAATAAATCTAAATGGTTCATTAATATGGATCCTCCTCACTAAAATCTTTTTCACTTAATTTATATTGAGTGTCTAAAACAGACACAGGTACTTTCCAACAATGCTCTGGTTTGTTATTTACTTTTAATTTAGCAGTGGCACCTTGAAACTCAGAAAATATTTTGTATTGATGTGAATCAGACATCTTAGTAAATCTTTTTGTTTTTAAAAAATCTCTAAAGGATTGTGGCTTAAAAAAGAAATAAGTTTCATGTTCATAAACCATTCCTTGCAACACATCTTGTCTATCTTTTGCTCCTCTATTGTTTTCTAAAAATATTTGTAATTGACTTAGGAATTGACCTTTAGCTGTTACTTCTCCTGGTAATTGAATATAATCTCCCTCACCCATTCCTTTTAAAAGATTATCAACCATATCTGCCCAAATAGCAGGAGCCATGGGCCGTGGGCTTTCATTCGCTTGCGCTATACACGCTTTTCTATATTCAGCATGACTAGCTAATTGATCAACTGTTAAGATAATAACTTTTCCATTATGAGTTAATTCATACATAGGATTATCTGACACCCATTTTTTTAAACTGGTAATATCATTCGACGCAGAATTACCCACACCAAATTTCTGTGATTGACATTTTATTTTTTCACACACCGATTTAAAAGTAGGTTCTTCACAACGATAAAAATATTTTTTATCTTCAACCTGTTTAAATATAGTTAGTACTTCTCTACTTGGTAAAGGAGGATTAAAATATTTGGTGTTATAATGATCTAATTTTTCTTCTAACTTTTCAGGAAATCTGTTGCGTAAATAAATGCCTAATTGAAATAAACACTGGTTCCGTGAGCCTTCAGCAAAACCTTGGGAAGCAAGTGTAATTAAACACGGAGGAGCTCCTTTAAAATCATCATTCTTTTTTTCAGTAACTGGTTTATCGATAACCACGTTGCTTAATTGCGATACCACTTTCGTTTCATAATGCTTTATAAACATCTTTAATTCAATCAATGCATTACCTTCATCATCTAACGCATAACGTGTCGGAAACTCTGGATGATTATATGGTAAATTTAAAAAGTTACCTGTCCCTTTTGAGTTCAATTCAATTTGTTTTGGAAATATCTCACTCTCACCGTAGCCTAACCATGCAGCTATCTCTGTTAATTTTATTTGCATGTCTTTGGCAGTGGCTGGTTCTCTTACAAATAAAAATACATGAGCGCCCCCACTCTTTGACTTACATACAACTAACGGGAGTTTCTTTTCAACGATTTTGGTAATTAATTTTTTATGATCAAAACCATCATAAGTATCAATATCTATTGCACCCCAGGTACAAGTATTGTCATCACGAATAGGAATAATACCAAGAGAAGGCTCCTTACCTTCTAAGTGATCATGCCATTTTTCTTTTGTTAAATTTTCTTTTTCAATCCAAGATTTAGCTTCGAGTTTACCTGACTCATTTTTTGAACGACTTTGCGTTTGGCCGTAGGCTCTATCTAAACCACTAAATATCTGTATAAATTTTTCTTTGTCGTCCATAAATCTTTCTCATTCATATTTAAAGGGGCAACGGCGGTCGCCCCTTTTTTAAAAGTTTTTTTAATAGGGTGCTTTTTCACCGCTGTCAATGTTTTCATCTTCATGCTTAACTTTTATTTCGCCTTTAGCAACGCTCTCGGCAAAAGCTTTAGCTGCATGATAGGTATCCACATCTTCAACAGGACCAACCCTGGTAATATCCCATCCAAACCATTCACCTAAATTGTTAGACTCAGCTATCGTTTTAAGCAGGTAAACATGAGAATATGAAGGAGGGGTAAATAACCCATTAGCTCCTTTCATTTTAAGCCCCAACATAAGAGAATTCCATCTTTTAGATTTCTTACGTTGGGTGCTTTTCATAGCCACAAGAACCTGGGAGGAAGTTCCATCCTGGCTAATGACCAAACAATAATGATTTGCAGTGTCTTCGATATAATTGCCATTAGCAAGTCTATCCTTCTTCTGATCATCACGAGTTGTTTTGGAAAGTATATCACTTTCAGCAGGGTAGATATTAACGGGAGCACCACTGCCCTCGCCTCTTTCTGCCCATTCAATATATTGACGTTGGTAGGCACAAGGAATTACTTTCACTCCTGCTTCTCCATCATATATTTCTTTTGTAAGCGTGTTGTAGATCATTCCACTTTCCGCTCCCTCTATATATAGAGGATCTCTTTTCTTTATCTGTGGTGATGTATCACTCAGTATACGAAGAAAAGGAATTGCAAGATCGTCCATACCCAAATTACCTAATCCTTCATTTGCATCTTTTTCAAAAATGCTAGGATCAAAAGTAACTACGTTATTTTCGTCTTTTTTCTTTACAGCGTTTGCCATATTTACTCCTTATTTTTTCTTGGTTATTTTAGTCTTCTGTCCGATAAACAAACTAAAAGTATTGTCTGGGACAGATTTTCCTTCTTCATGCCACCTCTTAATAGTAGCTTTCAGTGTCGAAGGATGCACTGAAACTTTTACTTCAGGAATGAGACCCATTTCTTTAATGGTTTCTTGCAATTGTGTTGCCATATTACCCTCACCCTTACCGAAACTTATACCAACACTATTTTTAATAATGTCTCCTAATCCGTTATCTTCTAACCACTCATAGCACGCCGCTGATTTCTGCGGATCTTTAGGAATAGAAACATAAATATCTTCAACCACTTCTACTTTAGAACCGTCATACATAGTAGTAGATGTCATTCCTAATTCTGCCATTTTTTCCGGAATAGTTTCTCCAGATAATTTTCTTAATTTTTCTTTATACTCTTTTAATAAACCTTCATAATCTTCAATACTAGCCTCTAATGCTAATTGTTTTCTCAATAATTCTGCTACTGACTCTAAGCCAGTTTGTTCTACATTCGCTACTGCGTCGCCCTCAAAGTTTATCTTGCTCATCAATTTCGCCTTTCTCGTTAATATTAACACTTACAGAATAATATCTTTTTTGAATTTTATCCCATTTAAGTATTTTAAATTTACCTCTATTCATATCAGATGCTATACAGCATGCAATACCCATTGCAGCTGGATCACCCATCATTAAAAGATGGTCATTATCATCAAAATCTTTCAGTTTTCTGCGAAGTTTTTTTATCGCTGGCTGTGGACTAAACATAATTTGTTGACCACTTTCAAACAAAACAACAATATCCCCATACTCTTCTGCACTTAAAACATTAATATAAGGATTTTCTTGAATCAGAAAAACTGTAGGTTTTTTATCTTCTTTTTCTTTTTTAAATTCCATCTTTCTGTTTTTCCCTTTACCTCTTGTATTTTAGTTAATCAAGTATTATATTGCATTTTTAGAAAGTTATTATGAACTATAGATTTAAAACGAAACCTTTTCAACATCAATTAGAGGCGTTGGAAAAAAGCTGGAATAAGGAAGTTTGGGCTTTATTTATGGAGATGGGTACTGGTAAAACCAAAGTATGCATTGATAATATTGCTATTTTATATGATAAAGGCAAAATAAACTCTGCTATTATTATTGTACCTAATGGTATTAAACGTAATTGGCGCAATGAATTAAAAATTCATCTCCCAGATCATATTAATTATCGGGTAGCAGTATGGTCGGCTTCTCCTAAAAAAGAAGAAAAAAAAGAACTTGATCAGTTGTCCGTGATTACTGATGACTTAACCATTTTTATTATAAATATTGAAGCTTTATCAACGACAAGAGGATTTGAATTTGCTCGTAGTTTTTTATTGCGTAATGCTTCATTAGCCTGTGTAGATGAATCAACCACAATTAAAAATCATAATGCTAAAAGAACAAAAAATATTTTAAAACTTAGGGATTTGGCAAAGTATAAAAGAATAATGACAGGATCCCCTGTTACTAAATCTCCTTTAGATTTATTTTCACAGATACAATTTCTTGATCCTTATCTTATTGATCAACAAAGTTATTATAGTTTTCGTGCCAGGTACGCTGTTATTGTTCAGCGGTCCGTGGGTACTCATTCATTTCAACATATTATTAGGTATCAACGCTTAGACGAACTACAGGAAAAAATTCAACATTTTTCTACTCGAGTATTAAAAAGTGAATGTTTAGATTTACCACCAAAACTTTATACTAAACGAGTGGTATCGATGACACCTGAACAATTAAAAGCGTATGTAGAGATGAAAAAATCTGCTTTAACTTTTTTAGAAGATAATAAAATGATGACAGCAGCTACTGTGTTAACACAATTAATTAGATTACATCAAATAACATGTGGTCATGTTAAAACAGACGATGGTGAAATTAAAGCGATTAAAAACAATAGAATACAAGAATTATTAAATGTTTTAGAAGAAACTCGAGGTAAAGTAATTATCTGGGCAGTATATCGCCACGATATACAAGAAATAGAAAAAGTAATAGGAGAAATATATGGTAAAGAATCTGTGGCTACATATTATGGTGATACGAAAGATTCTGATCGTCAGCATATTGTGGATCGTTTTCAAAGTTCTGGTGACAATCTCCGATTTTTTGTCGGAAATCCCAAAACAGGAGGATATGGTCTTACTCTTACTTCTAGTCACACTGTTGTTTATTTTTCAAATGACTACAGTTTAGAGGTAAGAATGCAATCAGAAGATAGAGCTCATCGCATAGGGCAGACAAGTAAGGTTACTTATGTGGATTTAATGGCTGAACATACAATTGATGAAAAAATTGTGAAAGCTTTAAATGCTAAGATAGATCTGGCTAGTCAAGTAATGGGAGAAGACCCTAAAAAAATATTATTCAGCTAATGCTTGTTCGAGAAGTACTTCGAGTCTTATCACCCGTTCTTTTATTTCTGGTATATCTTGCAATATTATCATCTCTAGTTGCGATTGTTTTGTTTCAAGTGCTTTTACTTTTTGGGACAGCATGCCATACACGCTCCCAGCACTTACTAAAATCATTGCAAACCAAACTACGTTCCTTAAATTAAAATCTTTATCCATAATGCGAATCCGCTATAGCTTTTAATTTTTGATAAGTAGTCATGGGTTTTCCTCCTCCTGCATAACCCATCATTCCTGGTGCCATTTGTTCAAATTGAAGGTTTTTCATAATACGATCATCAATATTATCACTTGCTGATAATGATTGTGTATTTAAATTTTGATTAGGAAAACTTCTCATATAACCACCATTGGCTTGTTCTACAGGTAGATTTTCTATAATACCTGTTTCAATCATATCTTGTGTTATAGGGTTTTCTGCTAAATAAGCTTCAGGGTTAAATACGTTAAAATTTTTTCCTGGAACAGCTCCAAACGTAGTGGTTCCTGGGTTGTTCATAATTTGATTTTTTAGCTCTGTAGTATTATAATCTGTTTCTGAAACATCTTCTATTTGAGAACCTAAAGTTTTACCTCCAATTAGGTCTGCATTAATTAATGTGTCGTTTATTTGTTCTTCAGAGTTGGTTATTGGGTCTTCTATGTATCGGTTTGGGTTAGAAGCAAAACTTTCTCCAACCGCAATATTTGGATCAGATCCTTCACTTTCAAATAAATCTTCTACAGTAACCCTAGTAGGTTCTTGAAATCCAGACGCTAATTGATTTCTTAAATTTTTTTCTTGTAATAATCTAATGTTATCTTTGTACCCCATAATTCCAGCTTGATTTTTTTTCCACCAATTCATCGCTTGTTCATTAGCTTTCTTCTGAGCTAATTCATTTAAATCTTCTCTTTCTCCTTTAATAATATCTAATAATTTATCTTGACCTGCTCCTAAAATCCCTTCTCCTTTTTCTTTTAAACCAGATAAAAGTCTTCCTAAGACTGTTCCTTTTTCAAAAAATTCTCCAATACCTTTAGCCATTTTAATAAAAGGATTTGGATATTTTTCTTTAAAAGCTGCAAGACCACCTGGGGTGCTTTTAATTTTTTCCATTTCTATTTGATACATGTTTCTGCCACTACCATCATTAGCAGGAATATTAACAAGTTTATCTTTATTATCTAATAAAGCTTCTAATCCATATTTATCTGCGGGTACTACAACACGTCTATTTGCTTCATCATCTCTTGCTGCATCTCCAGACGCAGCACGATCTCTACCCGTTTTTTTTTCTTGATTAGTTCTTGTTGGTTTATTAGTGCGTGAATCAATACCTTTTGATCTAGCTTTCGCTACACTTTTTTTAAATTGTGTTTGTAAAGCGCTTGATCTATCTCCTTGAGCCATTATACTCTCCTATTTCCTAAAGCAATGGCTTCATCGAGATTATTACCCGCTAAGGCTATTCTTTGGGCTTCATTTAAATCAGAAGGAGCGTTTTCTCCCATGCCTACTCCTGACGCTGCAATAGCTTGATTCATATTATCAAAATCAACATCTAAAAATGGATCTTGAGATGTAGTTGGTAAATCTCCAGTAGGAATATCTACTTGAGTTGACGCTACCTCATTTATATTTTCAATAGCACCATCTGCTCCCATACTAAAAACATTTTTATCCGTAGCTTTACTAATTTCTACATCGGTAATTTTTCCATCATCATTTACATCTAATATCATTTGTTCACTACCTGGATACCCAACATCATTATTACTTGCAAAAATCATTAACTTCATTACATCAACAGGATTAGTTGGATCATAATTTTCAATTATTTCAGGTGGAACATTTTGATTGTTTTTTTCATTATCAAATAACATTGATCCTAATCTTAACATTGCATTATTTTTAGCTAAAGTGCTTAACTCAGGATTCATTACTGTTTGTAAACTTTTTAAAAATTTAGGATCTCCCATTTTACTCATACCATAACGAGTTAACATCATTAGTCCTACATTTTGAAAAGGATTAGCTGCAATCATTCCCCCTGTTGCAATATTAGCAACAGCATTAACACCACCTAAAAAACCACGACGTTTAACAAATTCCGAAACATTACCAAAATCTACTTGTTCTACTTGTTTAGCCAGCTCTAACGTTTCTTTTAAATCTTTGTAAGCTTGTTCACCAAAAATTTGTTTTAAACTTTCTACTCTATTAGGATTAGTAATACCAAAAACTTCTTCCATTTTTTTAACATCAATAATTGGCACATTAAAATCAACTTTTTTAACAGTTTGTTTGGCTGGATCACCAGTTATAAAAGAAGTTATTTTTCCTCTTAAAGAAGGATCTCCTTTAATAGGAATTTTTCCACTAACATAACTTATGGAAGATTGAACTTGATCGTTAAGATATGAACGAGCAAGTGCATTTACAGCATCTTTTCCTAAGACTTCTTGCATTTCTTTAATAGCCAAAGGAGCCATTACTGTATCATCATTCATTAAAATTTTAGTTAGCATGTCTGGAGTGTAAAAACCTGGTTCCACATCTCCTGTTGCTTTCGTAATATTTTTATCAGCCATTTTTAAAATTTGAGAAGTTCTTCCTTTTAATTTATCAAAGTTACCAAAAAAGAAATCATTAGCTAGCAGCATCCCTGCTCCATATTCTTTTTTTAATGCATCTTTTGCAGGATCATTTAACACTTTATAAGCGTCTACATCGTTTAAAATTTCAATCATTGTTTTAGTCATGTCATCAACACCACCCATATCAACACCTAAAGATTTTTCTGCTGCAGCAAATTTCTTTAAATCATTTAGTTGACGTTGAAGTTTACTAAATTGACGAGCGGTTATATATTCGTCTTTTAATCCTGCAAGAGACATTATAGCAGTTCTAAATTCTTCAGCATTCCCTGTAAATTTTCCTATAATTTCATCAAAATTTTGGTTTCCATACCCTCTTGGGTCGGAAATTAAAAGAGCTCCTTCATCCGCAGCTCCTGCAAGTCCTTTAGGTCCGTATACAAATTCTTGAATTGCCATTGCTTGATCTTTTAATCTTTTTGTAGGAATAAAAGGCTCATTAATTTTGTCTCCTATTGCCATTGCACGTTGGTAAAGCAATGTTTTAGTGCCAGCAAACTTTGTCACCATTTTTTTAAATTCTTTATTGGCTAATAAACCTGATTCTGAAAATAATGAAATAGGAGAAAGATCATTTAGTGTTTTATTAATATTTTCTGCTATGGCTACTCGTTGAATATTTTGTGCTTGTTTTGCTCCTGTAGCTACAAAAGGAAATAATCCTACAACTCTTCCTGTTCCTGTAACAAAACCCGATTTAGTTACAGAATATACATTCATTGGAATGTTTTGGTCTTCTCCCATTTTGGCTAATTTTTTAGCTTCATCTCCTCCTACACCAAATACTCTTTTTCCTAAAAAAGGTTTTATATAAGGCCAAATATGTTGAAGTCCCATTGCTCCTCCAGAAAACAATAGTTCATTTCGCATATCTAATAATTCTCTTAATTGTTGATCGTTTTCTACAGCAGCATCGGGATCAGGAAGACCTTGAAAAAAACGCATTGAATCATTAATTAATTCATACACTTCGTTTCCTGCCCCTTTACCTATTGCACCTGCTCCTAAAATTGCCAGTCCTGCTTTAGTTTTAGATTTTTTTAAGTTATTTAAAATAGACTGAGTTAAACGTAAATTTCTATTTCCATTAGGAATTCCTGATTCATATAATAATCCTGCCGCAGCAACATCGGCACCCATAGCAGCAATGTCCGTGGTTCGTGATTTAGGATCATCGCCTGCAAACATTCTTATTCCATAATTTTTTAAACCTTCACCAATTTTACCTGGTTCAAAAGGTTCTCCTCCTGGAAGAATATCTCCAAATTCTCCAACTGCTGTCATTAGACCTGGAGCGTCTGGTTGCATTGCTTTTTCTTTAGCCTTTAGCATTGTATAACCAAGAGGATCATTTATTTTATCTATTCTATCTTTAACAAGTTGTTCAACACCTGTAATTTGTTCGGATATTCCAGACCCTGCTAATTTTCCTACAATTCTTTCAATAGCTTCTACTTCTTTAGTATTACGAGGAAACTCTTCTGGACCTTTCCCATTAATTAAAGGAGGTACATTTAATGTAACCGTTTGATCTATGCCATACGATTGTAAACTAAAAGGAATTGGAACTAAATCAGCCATTAGTTTTGTTTTACACTCCCGTCTTCTAGAATATTAAAATTAAATTCTACTTTAGGAGTATCTACACTAGAATTAACATCAATAATTAATTGATTAGTATTCTCTCTATTATAACTTCCATACCCACCTTCAATCATTCTTTCATAATATTTTGGAAAAACTAATTGAATTTGAGCTAAATCATCTGCTCTGCTTCCTAAAAGTTGTCTTCTTAATTCATTAATTTTTACTAAAACGTCTGTGGAAGAATCACCATAAATGTTAAGATCTTTTGCTGCACGTTCAATATCATCTAAGTTTAATCTTCCTGATGATTTACGTGCTCTGGCAATTGCATAAATAATGGCATTGGCTCTTACTTCATTGGCAGGAAGTTCAGTGTCAAAAAATCTAAGTTTATTATATATTTTTTGTTTTTCTTCTTCTGACTCAAATAATTCAATTCCATATTTGTCTTTTCCCCCTCTAGCGTGAGCTAATAACTCAGCTCTTCCTACAGTTCCTAATTGATCAAATGCTTTATTAGCTGTTTGTAATGCGTCTAAATCCGCTTGATCAATTACACCATTTTTTAGATCTTCTTGAATAGAAGGATCTTGAAGATAAAGTTCAATAGTACTAGATAAATTTTGAAATTTCTTTTTATTAGCTCCTGTGTATTCATCTTTATATTCATCTTCAAAAAAATTATTAAATTGATAATTATAAGAATCACTAAATATTTGTGCATATGTTTGAAATCGTTTTTGAATTCCAGCTAATAAACCAGCACGAGAAGGTTTATCAGAAAAAGATTCTCTCATTAAATCCAGTGTAATTAAAGCTCTGTCTTTTGTCTGTAAAGAACTTAACACGTCAAGATATTTAGTAACACCACTTTTACTAGAAAAGTCATCAGGTGTTCCTGTAATAGTTGTTTTTACTTCAATAATACCTTCTGGATTTTTAATTAATTCCATTTGAGGAAGTCCATCCGGACCTGGAACATTAGTAGGTCTATAGTATTGAGGTGCTGACAATGAGCCATCTTCTTGTATTGATTGTACAACAAACGCATCAAATGGGTCACTTAAGTTTCCCTCTACATCTTTTTGACGTACTTGTACTCTTTTAGGTTCAATTCCTTTTAATTGATAGTCACCAAACTTCGCTTGAGCGGATTTCATTTGGTCGGTATACAATTGCATTAAAGCTTTATCACTAGCAATAGCAGCATCATAATCTTTTCCAGCTATTGTAGTAAGTAAAGTACGGTTAGCATCAAAAATTCCTTTTCGTTCTAATATTTTTTGAGCATCTCTTTTAATTTTAGCATTTATTTTTCCAATTTGATTTGTTTTAGATTCTTTTATTTGTTCTTGTTTAATTTGCATTAAGTCATTTGTTAACTGAGAACCTGCTTGACTTAAAGGACCTCCTATTTTTCCACCTAACGTTGGTTGCAATAAACCAAAACCAAATTTAGCAAGTGCTAAATTACGTTGAGATTTCCAATCACTAGGGGCGTAGGCTTTTTCAATTTGTTCGTCCGTCATTGTTGGACTAGCATATTTTTTTAAATAAGACTCTTCATCTAATAAAAAAGGAAGAAAATACTCAGCTGCTTTAGGATTAGTTAAATCAGGTTTTTCGGGAAACATATCCCCAGGAAGCACAGTTGGAAAGCCAATTGTTTCTACATTTATATCTTCATCAAAAACATCATCGTTTCCTAATTCTATTTCATTAGATCCTGAATAATCAACCATTACTCTACTCCTTCTATGATCCTGGCATTACACCCGCTGGTACTTCGTTGCCTTGCATTAAACCGTAAGCACCTAAACCCATACCAATACCCCCTAAAATTGGGTTAGTATAAGGAAGTGGTTTTTGTGTAAGTGTTTGTGAAACTGAAGGAACACCTTGCATTACATCACTAAAATAACTTAATCGTTGATATGGTGACATACGATTAGCTTCCGCCATTCTAAATTGTTCATTAAGAAGTTGTTGTTGAGTTTGTCTTCTAAAGTCTCCTAATTGAGATAAAGCTCCAATACCTGCTTGATTTAAACCAAATTGTTGTGCACCCATACCACCATACAACGGTGAAGCTTGTAGTTGTCTTCCTCGTCCTGATTCATAAGTACCTATGGCTTTTTGTTGAGCTTGTTCAAAGTTTTGTGCTAGATCTTGAAATATACGTCGTGATTTAATATCTTGTAAATTACCAGCTAATTCAGCTTGCTGTATTCCGTATCGTGATCCTCCAAAAGTTCCACCTAGTGTAGCATCACCTGCTAATTGATTTTGAGCTTTTTGAGCCTCTACATCCATTTGTTTTAAAGCTTCGGCTGTTACATCGGCTTGATATTGATTTTGAAATTGTTGATAATTACTTGTGCTTGGATCGTACTGTTGAGTTGCTGCATCTAAAGAAGCTAATCCTTTGGTAAAATAAGGATCAAACTGTGCTCCTGTACCTGTAGGTAAACCTGTTGTTGGGTCAACACCTAATAAAGTTCCATAACGTTGCATTGCTCCTGTTTGAAAAGGATCTAAAGCTGCAATTCCTCTTTGTGTAGTAGGAGCTCCTTGTTTTTGAGTTAAATCAAATGCTCCTTGTAATAATCGTCTTCTAAAATCTTCTAAGTAAGGAGCTTCTCGTGTAATTTGTGTGTAGTCAGCCATTATGTTATTATTCCTTGTCCTTTAGATGATTCAGGATCTAAAGCATTCATTAATCCATACATTGCTTGTGGACCACCTGCATTATCAACTGCTTTAGCAGTCATTACAAATTCACCATCACTAAGCATAGCGGGAATCATATCGTCTTTTGGACCTCCTGGTCCACTTATTTGTCCGAACTGTCTTGGAAAGTATTGAGCTATACCAGGATTCTCTTCAATAGTTTCTGACATATCTTCAGCAGTCATATAATCACCTTGAGCTGCAAACTTAGGCATAATACCTTGTGTCATTAATGGTCCACTTATTTTCTCTCTTGCGTTAAAAGGATTTATTCCTGCAATACCTCCAGTATTAAAACCTGTTTTTATATTTATATCTTCAATAACTTTACCGTCATCATCAGCTGTCCAATTTTTATAATCTCCTTGGTTATCTATATAATCATATCCACTTGCGGTAGAAGGATCATAATTTAGGTGTCTAAAACGTTCGTCAAGGTGAGGACTTCCTCCTGTTACCGAACCATATTTTTCATCAATAAGAGAACGATACTCATTTATAGCAGGATCTTCTTCTACATCTTTTTTTAATGCTCCAGATGTAATTAAACCTAGTAAAGCTGGAATACCATACTTTCCTAAAGCGCCTTTCATAGCTTCTGATCCAAAGAAGCCAGATAGAGAGCTTCCTAATCCCAGTGGACCTAGAGCCAGTGCTCCTATTCCTGCCATACCTATTGGACTTTTTGCAAAATCTCTAACTTTTCTAAATATTTTTTTAAACATGTCTCCTTAGCAATTCATGATATTGTCTTCTTTGAGCAAGGAGGTCGGCCTTGATATAAATAACCTTATTTTATTATATATTTATAGTCAAATTCTGTATAATGTGCAATGAGAAATTAAGATATGAGCGTAGATATACAGAAAGTTCCTATGGTCCGTGTAACGTGGTTAGATGCTCGTGATACAGAAACAGGTTGGTTAGATATAAAAGAAGTGATTAATGCGCCGTTAGCCGTGTGCCAAGAAGTAGGATGGATGATTACTAATACACCAGAAAAAGTAGTTATTATGCGGTCATATAGCAAAGATAAAGATGATATTAGTGGTGGTGGTGCCATTGCTATTCCTAAATGTTGGATAACAAAAACAGAATATTTGGAGGTAAGCTATGCAGAAACAAACCAGAATAAATAGTTTATTTGGAGAAACTATTTATTGTACTAATATAGAAAATGACAATCAATCCCTAGCCACCCATATTGAATCTTTTGTAAAAGAAAAACCAGGAAGAACAGCAGCAACTACAGACGTGAAAGGCAATACGCAGTTTACTGATTTAGAAGAAGCTAAAGATAATTTACATAAAGATAAGAAATATTTACCTTTATTTATTAAATTAAAAAAATGTATTTTAGAATTTATGACGGCTAAAGGCTATAATCCTGATAAGTTTGATATTCACATAACTAAAGCATGGGCGACTTACACTGCAAAAGATCAACATATTGCTAGTCACAAACATACCGCTAGTCATTTTAGTTTTGTTTATTATGTGCGTAATAATGACATGGGCAATATACGATTTGAAAAAGAATTGGCTTCTCAAACAGGTTTATTTATTCCACCCACAGATCAATATATTGTTGATTGGAATCAATTTAATTTTTCGAGTTATATTATTCCTGTAACCACTAATAATCTTATAGTGTTTCCGAGTGGTTTGTTACACTATACCGAGGTTAATACTCAAGAAGAAGCTCGTATCAGTATTAGTGGGGATATATTATTAACTATGAAGAAAGGTATAAAGACAGAACACTGTATACCTCATCCAAGTGGCTGGGATACTATTTCAAATTAGTTGTCAAGTAATCTTTTTGAAATTGTTTTCTTGATATATTTGATAGACATGTTTAAATTAGTTCTCACCCAAAATTACAATCAAGGAGAAAAAAATGGAAAATCAGGAAATTTTAAAAGCTATTGCTTCCCTTGCTGATAAGGTGAGCAGATATCATGAACGCTTGTTAGCAACGGAAAGAGATAACAAAAGACTAGAAGAAACTTTATCAACTCATTTAAAAGGCTGTTCGTGTCATGATAAACCCAAAGAAATAGCTAAAGGTCCTGATTATCCTAGTGCAGGAAGAGCTTTAACAGAAGACGAAAGATTATTTGTTCACGAAAATATGGCTAAACATAAGGTAGCAGTTAATGGCTCCTAATTGTCCTACATGTGGTTGTGATGAAGATAAATGCGTCTGTGATTCTTTTTGTGAAAACTGCGGAGCTTAATCGTCTTTAGTTTCACCAAATACATCTGGTAACTTTGTTACCTTTACTTGTATATTAGTTTCAATATCAGCAGCTGTTGTATCTGTTTCTGGATTATCAACATCTGCTTTGGCTGCTTCTTCAGAATCATAATCAACACCAGTTTTTTTATTTTTAACTTCTCTATGCACTTCAGGTTGTAATATAGCCACTTCTTGACCATTAACAATTTCAGTTCCAATTTCTTTTGATTCTTGTATTTTTTTAAACGTCAT
>TARA_R100000655_G_scaffold110108_1_pt1 | contig 15093 bp, 9 predicted proteins | sample TARA_R100000655 | Tara Oceans TARA_R100000655 (sample SAMEA2622497) | marine metagenome | biome: marine biome (ENVO:00000447); feature: deep chlorophyll maximum layer (ENVO:xxxxxxxx); material: "saline water (ENVO:00002010), including plankton (ENVO:xxxxxxxx)" | depth 90 m
ATAAAACAAGAAGGATTAGGCAATCTTGAGTTTTTAAAGAAGGAATTAAAACAGGTTAGTTCTCAGTCGAAAATATCCGAGGGAAGTATTAATAAGTTACAGAAAGAGATAAGCAAGTTTGGGGCAGCGACAAAAAATAGTGTAGAAGGAATAAAAGGACAAGTTAGTGCTTTTCAAAAACTAAGGGCGCAGTCTGATTTTCAAGGAAGAGCGTATAAAAGTTTAACGAAAGACATTATTTCGTTAAATAGGGAATTAAAAACTCGTCTTGGAATTGAAAAAGAATTAGATGCAGGAAGAGGAGTTAGAAGAGGTAGGTTCTCTGCTGGTGCTGGTGATAGGGGCTTATTAGAGTCAAGGATGGATAAAAACCTTGGCGGTGGAACTCGTGATGATTATGCGAGAAGAGCAGCTTCTCTTCAAGCTTTACTTGTCACTAGAACTTTTGACAATCTTGCAAAGGAACAACAAAAATTTTTAGAGGACTTTAGCAGGAATCCTTTTACCCAAAAAGGAACCATAAGATCAGTTACTGGTGGGTCAGCAGAGTTTCAGAAGTTAATTAAGGAATCTAATTCGAGGTTTTTAGCAACTTCTCAGTATGGCACTGGTGGAAAGCTCCTTGGTGGAGGAACTCATACGTTTGGTGCTGATCAATTACAACAACTTGGAGAGACAGGTAAGTTAAATAGTCTTCAAAGGGCAGCTTTAAATATTCAAGAAGATTTAAATATTGCGTCAAAAAAATATGCAGAAGTATTAGCAAAAGTTAACGCAGAAGAAGGAGTGCAGTCTCGAATCCTTTCTGCTCAAGATGCTGTTGCGAAAAATCAAGTCGCAAACATAAGGGCAAAGACAATTGCTCGTGATGATCAGATTGCTCAACAAAGAACTAGAGTTAAATCTTTTCTTCAGCAACAACAGTTTGATCCTATTGCTGGTTCTTTAGGCGGCACTATTGGTGCAACTTATTTTGGTGGGCAACAATTCCCTGGGCCAGCAAGTAGAGATTTTGCGGCAAAGTCTCCGAGGGCGCAACAATTTCAAAGCACTTTGGCAATGCTGGGGATTAAGACTCCTACTTATGCCGCAGCAGAGAAAGAATATAGACAGTCGATTTCAGGTTATGAGGCTTCGACACAAGCAGATAAAACTCGCATAAGGATGCCTAAGTTTGGAGATTTTGCTAGAGGAGTAAGTGATACAGAGATAGATACGATATTAGGGAAAAGGAGTCTCTTTGGATTTAAAGAACCGAAACTAAGCAGGATAGATCCGATGGGATTAGGCAAAGATTTGGCCTATCCAAAAACAGATACAGGCTTTGCCGCAGAATTAAATAATTTAAATGAACTCCTACCTAATTTAAAAAGAGGTTCTAAGGAATGGGTAGATACAACTTTAAAAATAGAAAAAAAACAACAGGAGTTAGCTGAAACAATAAAAGAAGGTAATGAAGCTTTAAAGAAAAGAAGAGAAGCTATAGCGAAGGAAGTTAATCCAAAAGTTAATCAGAAGCTGCTCCCTCCAGGAAAGCCGACTTTAGAAGAGGCGATGGGAGGAGTGAAAGGGCAAAAATTTGATGCAAGAAAAATATCAAAAGGAATGAAAAATACTTCTAAGTCAGTTGATGACTTAAGAAGATCAATTCTTAAAAAGACTTCTGCCTCTAATAAAAGTATTAATAAATTAAATGAGCAACGAAATTCACTTGATAAGTTAAGGAATAGTGTCGCTCCAAATAGTTCTGCATTTAAACAATTAACAAAAGATATTGATCGGACTAATCAATCTTTAAGTAAATTGCAAGGAAGGAGCAAAGGCTTTGGTAAAAAAGGACTTTTAGGTTTTGGACAATCAGTCTTAGGTGGTGCTTATTTTGGAGGCCCGTTTGGTGCTGTTGGTGCTGGAATTGGTCAGATGTTTGGGGGGCAAAGTGGTGCAGCGACTGGAGGATTAGTTGGGGCGCAGGTTGGTCGCCCCATCACCGAATTTATTGGTGGTTCTACTGACTATGCGGCTCAATATTCAAAGGCACAGTTAACTTTACAACAAATTACTAAAGATTCTGGCTCTTATGGAGTCGCTATGGATGCTGTTAAGACAGCAGTAGAAGAGTTTAACGTGCCGCAAGAAGTGGCAATAAAAGGAATGACAAGATTAAGTGCTGCTGTCTTAGGTTCGGGTGGAAATATTAATAATGCAGCAGAAGCTTTCTTAAATACGACTGCTGCAATCAAGGGTACGGCTGGTAGTGCAGATGATGTGAAGTCGGCGATAACAGCGATGGTTCAGATCTATTCAAAAGGCAAGGTATCAGCCGAAGAACTTTCGGGGCAGCTCGGTGAAAGATTTCCAGGAGCCGTAACGAAATTTGCGAAAGCAAATAATATATCGACTCAATCTTTGCAAAAGAATTTAAAAGATGGAACAGTTGGCTTAGACATGTTGAGTAAGTTTATCGAAAGTTTAGGAAGTGAATATATTCCGTTAGCCAAAAAGATTGCTGCTTCTAATGAAGAGGCAGGTGCAAGATCAAGAGTAGCGATGAATAGGTTAAGAATTGCGGTAGGAGAAGAATTGATTCCTATTGGTAAAGAGTTCCAAGAAATGACTGCGGAATTATTAATTGATTTGATTCCTGCTTTAACAAAACTTGCAGAGATTGGAGGTGATGCTTTTGCAGCTTTGGCTTCATCAATTAGCTTTGTTGTTGATAATTTTAATATAATAGGCCCAGCAATTGCAGGTGCTACGGCATCGTTGGTCGCTTATAATATTCAACAACAGATAACCAATAGGACTGGAATAGCAAAAATATTGATACAGGCTTGGGCAGCAATGACTAAACTTGTTGCAGCTATCAAGGCTGGGACGGTTGCTCAAGCTGCTCTTAACGCTGTTACTGCAATAAATCCTTATGTTGCTCTTGCTGGTGTTATTACTTCGGTTGCAACTGCTATTTGGGGCGTTAAAGCTGCTAGTGATGCGTTAAAAGGTGAAGAGACATTGTTAGGGGATATAAGTGGAATGACTTTAAAAGAAACAGAGAAACAGCTTGAAGCAGTTAAAAATACTATAAAGACGTATCAAGACATAATTAATAATCCAGATACAGCAGAAGAAACGAAGAAAGGTTTAAGCAGCCTACTAGATAAATTAGAGAATTCAGTGTCACGACTTCAAACACAAATTACAAAGTTAGGAGGAAAGGTTGTCTTTGATCCTATGACTAAAGGAGCCGAAGATGCTGGTGAGAAAATTTACAAGGGTTTATCTGGGGGAGTAAAAAAATTTATGGATGATATGAAAAACGCAGGAGAAGAATTTGCGAACGTCACAGCATCATGGTTTGACAGGATGGCTAGTTCTTTAGCTGACTTTGTAATGACTGGAAAATTGAAATTTAAAGAGTTTGCTCGTTCTGTTATTGCTGATCTAGCGAAGATGATCATGAAACAAATGATATTTAATATGATTGCGGGACTTGGTAAGTGGGGATCTCTTGTCGCTGATAGAAGGTTATCAGGACTTGGCAAAGGTTCTGCTTTAAATACTCCTGTTGGTTCGCCAAACTTCCCTAAAGGAGCAAATGGATTAGTCGTTGCTAAGAACGGCATAGTCCCTTACGCCAAAGGAGGCATAGTTGATAGTCCTACACTCTTCCCATTTTCACGGGGGGTTGGCCTGATGGGTGAGAAAGGGCCAGAAGCTATCGTCCCGCTAAAACGTGGTAGAGATGGAAAACTTGGAATAGCTGGAGGCGGTGGCAGTACAGTTGTTAATGTTTCAGTTGATGCGACAGGAACAAAAGCTCGTGGTAATGGTATGCAAGCGAAACAATTAGGTAAATTAGTAGGGACTGCTGTTGAGGCAGAACTCATCAAGCAAAAACGACCTGGAGGAATTCTTTACGGCTAATGGCTACTTTTGACGAACAAACTGTTGGGTCTGATGTCTCACCTAGTTATGACCCCACGCTACAGATTGAAAACAACATAATTATTCAAAAACTTGGAGATGGTTACGAGAACAGATTAAGAAGAGGTTTGAACACTTCTGTTCGGACTTATACGTTAAATTTTTCAGCAAGAAGTGATATTGCCGTGACTAATATTCTTACTTTTTTATCTTCATCAACGGGTGGAAATAATGGAGCAAAATCTTTTACTTGGCTTCCTCCTTATGGAGCCACTGGAAAATGGGTATGTGCTTCTCAAACTGTCACCAAAACTTCTTATAACTTAAATGATCTTAGTTTGACTTTTAGAGAGGTCTTTGAGATCTGATGGCTATCCCTATTGAAGAATTACAATCTTCTGATCCTTCAACAATTATTGAATTATTTGAATTGCAATTGGTAGAGGGAACTCATTATGCAACGGGTAATCCTGACAGCGTAAATACTTTGTATCGCTGGCATAACGGAGTAGCAATGAATAGTGTTGGGCAGTTGAAATTTAACGGACAAACTTATTCAGCCTTGCCTATAGATGCAGAGGGTTTTGATTACAAAGGGACAGCAGAAGGTTCAGGCACTCTGCCAAGGCCAACTTTAAGAGTAAGTAACTTGCTTTATACTGTTACGACTCTTTTAACTGAAGTTAATAAGATCTCAACAGGAAATGATTTGTTAGGGGCAAAACTTACAAGGATTAGAACGCTGGCAAAATTTCTTGATAAAGAAAGTTTTGCTCCTGAAGATGTTATTTATAAAGTCACAGTCTCAAATAATCAGTTTTATTTGAATGGGGTTAGTAAGCCTACTTTAAATTTGATAAGAAATGGTCGTTATATATTTTTGCAAGATGATCCAAGTAATCTAGGTAATCGTTTTCGTATCCTTGCGAATGGTGGTGCCATACTTTCTAGTTCTTTAGGTACACCAGGCGAATCAGATGGCAGGACTATTTTTGAAGTTCCTGGTTCGGCAACTTCTGGTTCTTACGCCTCTGTTGAAAATGGTACAAATTATGGAAACACAATTAACTTTTCTGATTTTCAGCATACAGGTAATGCAAATATGAAATTCCCTGATGAGATTTATTTTATAGATCGAAAATCGGGGGAGAACAAGCAAATGGTTGAATTTGAGTTATGTTCTGCTTTAGATATGCAAGGTTTTAAATTGCCAAAAAGGATTTGTTTGCCTAGAGAGTTTCCTGGTATTGGTTCATTCCATGAGTGATTGGAAAGAACTCGCAAGCATTCACGCAAAGGAAGTTTTTCCAGAAGAAGCCTGTGGTTTGGTTGTTGTTCATAAAGGCAAGACAAAATATAAGCGTTGCAAAAATGTTGCTTTCGATCCGAAAGATACATTTGTTATTGATCCTATTGATTATGCAAATGCGGAAGATGTTTCAACGATAAGTGCCATATTCCATAGTCATCCTATTCAGAAGGCTCGACCTAGCTTGGCTGATAAAACAGCTTGTGAAAATTCAAAACTTCCTTGGTATATATATGCTGTCTCTTTTGATGATTGGTTTGATTTTAAGCCTACTGGATACAAGGCTCCATTAGTAGGTAGAGAATATGCTTTTGGTATCCATGATTGTTGGACTTTGGTTAAAGATTATTATGAATCAAAAGGCATAAAATTAAGAGACTGGGAACGACCTACTAATCCAGATGATTTTGCAAAGAATCCTTATTTTGATATATGTTTTGAAAAAACAGGCTTTAGAGAGTTAAAAGATGATGAAAACTTGCAAGATGGTGATAGCTTACTGTTCTCGATTAATAGTTTAGGGTTGAATCATGTTGGAATTTTCTTGGCAGAAGGAAACATGATTTTGCATCATATTGAAGGTAGACTGAGTTCAAGAGACTTGTATAGCGAATGGCTTCACAAATGCACTGGGAAGAGGTTGCGTTATGTTGACCAAAATTAAACTATATGGACAGCTTTCTGAATTTTGTGGCGGTCAGAAAGAATTTGAAGCTGTTGTAAACAGTACAGGTGATGCAGTTAGGTTTTTAATTGCGAATTTCAAAGGAATAGAAAAACACATGGCTACTCAGTTCTACCAAGTAACAGTTGGAGGAGAAGAAGTAGATAAAAACGAGCTTCATTATCCGAGTGGTGGTGGTGAGGTACGGATTATTCCAATAGTTGCGGGTGCTGGAAATGCTGTAAAGATAATTGCTGGAATAGCTTTGATCGCTGCTGCTATTTATTTGCCAGGTTCGACTGCTGTTTTCGGTGCTGGTGTGGGTGGTTTTGGGTTTGGTGCTGCTGCTGGGACTAGTTTTTCCTTTTATGCCTTAGCAGGAAATATTGGTATTGCTCTTGTTTTAGGAGGGATAGCAGGCATGTTAGCCCCGACACCCGAAGTACCTGATGAAGAGGGTGATCCAACTAAATCGTTTTCTTTTAGTGGAGTGCAGCAAACAAATAGGGCTGGGACAGCGATCCCAGTTATTTACGGTCATGTCTTGGTTGGGAGTATTCCTGTCTCGGCAAAAGTCGATACTAATGACATCGAGGTAACTAGCTAATGCCTAAATTTATTTCTGGGTCTGGTGGAGGTGGAGGCGGAAAAGGTGGAGGCGGTGGAGGTTCTTCACCTGTAACTGATCCTGATACTTTAAATAGTAGGAGTTTTGCGAGAATTCTTGATTTAGTAGGAGAAGGGGAAATACAAGGTCTATATGATCCTGGCCCAGCGAATGTGGATGACACTTGGCAACGATCAATTTTTTTAGACAATGTTCCTTTGCAAAATGGTGATGGTACATTTAATTTTCCAGATGTAACAGTTGGAACACGCAACGGGACTTCAATTCAATCGCTTATTCCAGGCTTCCAATCAACAGCTAGTCCTATTATTGATGGGAGAGAAATTCAGGCCGTTGGTCGTGTTATTGAGATCACAGATAAAAGTGTTGATGCCGTTGTGATAGATCTAGGTTTTCCTCGGTTGCAGAAAGTTAAAGAAAACGGTGATACACAAGGGACTGAAGTTAAGTATAAGTTTCAACGCTCTTTGAACAATGGTAGCTTTACAGACTTAACAGTTAATGGCTCTATTGAACAAAAAGTAAAAGGTAGAACAGGTGATTTATATCAAAAACAATATGAGTTCTTGTTGGATGGAATAAATCCAAGTCAGTTTCCAGTTCAGTTTAAAGTTATTAGGATTTCAGATGAAGATTCAACTATTGAAACCTCTAATGATGACTTAATATCTCATCAAAGTAAGGTTTATATTCAAAGTTATCAACTAATAAAAAACCAAGACGCAATACAATCAGCTAGTTATTCTCAGTCAGGAAATACAATAAGTGTAACCACTTCAGATCCTCATAACCAACGAGTAGGGAATAGTTTAGGTTTTACGTTTACAAGTGGTACAGCAGTTAACCAAAACATGACGGTAGCTACTGTTACGTCATCTGGGAATTTTACTGTTCAACATACAGATTCTAAGAATACAAGCGGAACTTGCACTTTTGGTCAGAGATTTAATTATCCAAACTCCGCCTTAATAGGTCTTCGAGTAGATGCAGAGCAGTTTAATTCAATTCCAAAACGCTCTTATATAGTAAGGGGAATTAAAGTACTAATACCAGGAACAAGTGGAGGCAAGACTCCAACAGTTGACCAAAACAATGGAAGAATTATTTATCCATCTGGATACATATTTAATGGAACATTATCAAGTAGTCCTCAATGGTGTAGCGATCCAGCCTGGTGCTTATATGATCTTTTAACAGCTAACCGTTATGGCTGTGGTCAATTCATTCAACCAAGCCAATTAGACGTTTACAGTTTCTATGCTGTAAGTAAATATTGTTCTGAGCTTGTTACCTTTAAAGACAGATTAAACACAGGCGTTGTTTCAACAATTTCAGAACCAAGGTTTAGCTTGAATGTAAATATTCAAGTAAGGGCTGATGCTTTTAAAGTTATAAATTCACTTTGTTCTGTATTCAGAGGGATGCCTGTTTATTCGGCAGGCAGTTTAAACCTTATACAAGACAGACCAGGACAAGACCCTACATTTCTCTTCACCAAAGCAAATGTGACAGAGGAGGGCTTTCAATATGCAGGCACATCAAAGAAGACAAGAGCGACAGTAGCAGTTGTTAAATACTTTGATAATGAGTTAAGAGATGCGGCCTACGAGGAGGTTCTTGATGAGGATGCGATGGCTAAGTACGGCGTTGTTACTAAAGCTATAGATAGTTACGGTGTTACTTCAAGGTATCAAGCAAGAAGACTTGGAAAATGGTTGTTAACATCGCTTGCGACTGAAACCGACATGGTTTCTTTTACTACGACTTTAGAAGCTGGTTCTTTATGCAGGCCAGGTGATGTAATCGAAATTCAAGATGAAGTAAAGAGTGGGTTGAGAAGAGGCGGGAAAATAGCAGTAGTAGAAATTGTTGGGTCAAATCATGTGATAACAGTGGATGATGATGCTACAAATCAAACTGATTTAGGTTCTGATTACAGTGGTGATTTAAGTGTTATCTTGCCTGATGGTCAAGTCTCTTCAAAGACAGTTTCTAGTATTGATGTCTCTTCCAAAAAGATAACAATATCAGGTCAGTTTCAAAAGAAAACAAATGATCCAAGTGGTAATACTCCAGATCATCCTGATTATGTTCCTACTTTTCAAAATGCAAGTCCTAATGTTGGGTCTATTTGGATATTAGAAACTTCAAATCCGAATAATACTGTTCAGTCTCAACAATATAAGGTTCTTGGTGTAGAAGAAAAAGATGATTTTCAGTTTGGAATAGTAGCGTCATTACATAATGAGACTAAATATGCAGCAGTAGAACAAAGTGAGACTTTAGATCATAGGAATTTTACTAATCTGGATCAGATCCCCTTGCCTCCATCTCAGTTTGCTTCTGGATTCCCTACAGAACAGCTTTATAGATATAGAGATCAAATAAAAGTTAGAGTTCTAGTCGCTTGGAAGCCTGTTAACGGAGTCAACAGATACGAAGTTACTTACAATCAAGACAATAAAGGTGATGTTGTTGTTGTCACTCAAAGTCCTACCTTTGACATAAATGATGTAATCATAGACTCCTCTTCTACTACTTCTATTTTTGATATTAAAGTCAAAAGTGTCAGTGGTAGTGGTAAGAAATCAACGACATCTTTAAACAATGTTTTAACTGTTCAAGGCAAAAACGCCAAGCCGAGTCAAGTTAGTGATACTTTTACAGGAACAGTAGATCCAAGATTAGGAATTAATTTGACATGGACTGAAAATACTCCTACTGCTCCAGCTTTTGCAGATTTAGATATAAGAGGATATATCATCAAGAGAGGAGTTAACTATGGAAATGGAACGCTAATTGGAGAATTTAAGTCAACTAGCGTAATTATTCCAACTCTTCCTAGTCCTGCTGAAGACTCACAAACATACACGATAAAAGCTGTTGATACTGATGGAAATGAAAGCGAACTTGCAAGGTCTTCTGGTGCTATAAGCCTTGTAAATCCTAGTCCAGTTGTAGAAGGTACTATTTCACATGAATTTAAAGATGATAATTTAACTATTAACTGGGAACCTCCTGTTTTAACAACAGGGCAGTTTGCCGTCAAAGAGTATGAAATTTTTAATGATAATCAAAGTTTAGGAATCACAAGTTCAACAACATTTTCTTTGCCTGTTACTTTCGATTCGGATTTCGTTTTTAAAATTAAGACGATAGATATTATCGGCAAATCTTCGACTACAACAACAAAAACTATTCCTTTCGTAAAAGCTTCTGCTCCGAATATATCTTTTGTATTTGAAGGTACAAAATTAAGATTGATGTGGACTGCTCCAACTCAAGGCAGTATGAAAATAAAAGAATACGAGATAAGAAGAAGTGCTGCGAATATTAGCGATATTAGTGGAGCAGCTTTTGTAGATAAGATTAATTCAGATAGTTATTTGTTAGATATTGAGTCAACTGTTTTTGCTCCTAATGTTGCAGTCAGATTTTGGGTTAGGGCTGTAGATGCTAATGGTAATACAGGCGATGCTGGTCAAACAGGCGTAGCGGGAACAAACTATCCTGATGTCGTTTTAGCTCTTCCGCCTGCACCCGCAAATTTGACTGCTGTTGTTCAGGCTGACAATGCTTTTGTTAGTTGGGATGCTGTTGCCACCTCAGTTGATACAAACAATAAAATAAATGGACTTCCTATCTCTGATTATCGAGTGTATAGAGAAGCAGCAACAGCTACTTCTGTAGGAACTGCTGATTTTCAGTCAAATGCAACACAACTTACAGAGAAAGTTTCGTGGACAGATTTACAGCAAAAATATTTTGTTAGAGCTATTGACTCTAATGGTAATGAGGGTGTCCTAAGCGAAGTTCTTTTCTCAATACAGATTCCTGCTGCTCCTACAAATGTAACTAATGAGGTTATTGATAACAATGTTCTTTTCAGGTGGACTGAAAGTGCAGTTGCATCTAATCAACTACCAATTATTCATTACAACATTTATAAAGACAGCATTAGTGCTGGGAATTTAATCGGGCAAAAACAAGGAACATTTACTTCTGTGTTTGAACAAGTGGGAGGAGAATTTACATATTTCTTAGTACCTATAAATAGTGCAGGGGTGGCAGGAACACACGCTCAGACATTGGCAAACGTCAATCAGCCACCAGATTTCGTATTAACTCAAGATGGTGTTAGTCAGTTAGATGGTACAAAAATTAACGGTGTTCTTGAGAGTGGTGATTTATTCTTCTGTGTGAATCCAAATAGAACTTGGAAGCAACATTTTGACCCAAACGACAACGATACGTCTCGAACTTTTGGTGTTTATGGTGCTTCCACTGTTTATGCTTTACCTACTGAAAACTCAGGGAGTTACACGGAAATAATAGATTTAGGTGCTGTAATTTCTTCAACTCGAATACAATCGACTTTAGCTGTAGACGCTGATTCAAATGTAGGAAGTATGACTATTACCCCTCAACTTCAAACGAGTCTTACTGGTGCTGCTAACAGTTATACAAACGCTGGAACAAATGAAGATAATGTTTTGGCTTCCAACTTTAGATATATAAAAGTTAGTTATACCTTTACTGGATCAAATCAAGGTTCTTTAAGGAAAATTACTTCTTTAAGGACTAAAACCTTCTTGAAACGATTAACAGATCAAGGGAGTACAACTGTTACTCAATCAGATGTAGATGCTGGCAATGGAAAATCAGTTAATTTCGCTGAAACTTTTGTAGATGTTACAGCTATTGCTTTAACGATAAGAGGAACAAGTGGTAATGCTAAATATGCCATATATGATTTTGTGGATGCTGCAAATCCCCACCAAGGATTTAAAGTATATCTATACGACAACAGTGGGAACAGTACCACTGGAATAGTTGATTACACAGTCAGAGGAGTTTAAATGTCCGATTGGTCAAAACCTGCTTTAACTAGCACTTATACAGCTTTCATATCCGAATTAAAATATCGAGATGAAGTTGTAGGTTCTTTATATTCAACGGATCTATCTCCTGCACCAAGTAATTTACCTGCGGATGCTTCAACCAATTGGGGGAAAAGATCAATAAGGTGGAACGCTACTAATAAATATTTTGAAAGAAGAAATGCTGCGAACAATGGATGGGAGAGATTAGAGACTGGAGCAGATGCAGCAAGTTCGGTTCATAATTTTCTCAATATTGGAGCGACAAATGTTACTGCGACAGGAACAGTATCAGGCGATGATCTGACTGCTACAGATCAGTTAGAAGCTGCAAGAGTTAATGTCACAGGTGACACAACTCCTGTAAATGGTGTCTATTTACCTTCTGCTAATGAACTTTCATTCGTTACCGATAGCAATAGACGAATAACTATTGAGTCAGACGGAAAGGTTGGAATTGGTACAAATACAGCAAATAAAGAGCTTGAAATTCAAGGGAATGTGAGAATTCAAAATGATACGGGTGATACTGCTTTAGAGATAGGACTTGTTCAAAGTGGTGCTACAGCAGGAAGGGAAGCTTCGATTGCTTTGGCAGGTGATTCTACTTATACAGCAGGTGCGTTTACGTTAAAAAGGAATAAGACTGGAAGTCCAGACTCAAGAAATGCTTCTACTCAGATCACTCACAGAGGAACGGGTGACTTTATTTTTGAGGCGACTGAAGCTGCTGATATTTTGTTTAAGACAACTGATACAACAAGGTTTGTTATTGATTCAGGTGGGAACCTTGGAATTGGAAATGTTACAGCCCCAGGTGCAAATATCCATATCAAACGAACTGATGCTGCTGGGCAATTTATAAAATTTGAAAACAGTGAAGGATCAGCATATATAAGAGGTGATGCTGACAAGCTTTACATAGATGCAGACGAGGTTTTAATAAGAAACGAGGCTGGAACTGATTTGATTTCTGCAACAGAGTCTTTATTTACTTGTAAAAAAAATGCTCAATTTGATGGAAACTTAACAGTTACAGGACAGATAAATGCAACGATTCAAGGTTCTTCTGCTTCAGCAAATACATTAACGACAGCAAGAAAGATTGCTAATGTTGATTTTGATGGATCGGCTGATATTTCGTTAAACAATAATCAAATTACTAATGGTGCTGGCTACACGACATTCACAGCGAATCAAGCTTTAAATACAAATAGTAATGTCACTTTCAGTCAAGGTGTTTTCAATGGTTCAGTTTATGTAAATGATGATGACAACGAAAGTAATATATACATGGGAGACCAAGATGATGGTCAACGAAGAATTAAAAACGATAGCAATAAAATTGGATTTCTTACGCAAGCTGGTGGTGATGGTGCTTACTGTGATGATTCTGGAAACTGGACAGCAGTTGGAAACCTTACGGCTTATTCAGACGAAAGGTTGAAAGAAAATATTCAAACAATTCCTAGTGCTTTAGAAACAGTTAAAAAACTCAGAGGTGTTTCATTCACCAAGAAAGACTCAGGAGTTAAGGGGATTGGAGTTATTGCTCAAGAGATAGAAAAAGTTTTGCCAGAAGTCGTTTTAGATGGTGAGTTTAAAAGTGTCTCTTATGGAAATATTATTGGCTTGTTAATTGAAGCCATTAAAGAGTTAAGCGAAAAAGCTGAAAAATAAGAGACGATTTGTTTGAGAAGGTTTATAATTAAGGGATATTATCTTTATTTTGAATGTCTTCTATCTCTGAACTTCGCACTCAAGCAAAAGCAAGTATCGCTGCGTTAGATGCTGAATTTACTCAATTAACAAAAGCTGTTGCTTCTGCGAATGAAAGAAAAAATACAATTATATTAGAAGTAAATGTTCTTCAAGGAAAAATTGCAGCTTATAATGAGATCGAGCCTGAAACTAAGGCAACGGCTGAAGTGACACCTATTACAGATGCTCCTTCTGCAAATGCTGAAGCTGAAGCTGAAGTTGATCCTGACGATGCGTCCTAACCGAAATGGCAGTTAATCCAGCACTAAGAAATTTCACGTTACAGAGAGCCTCTGACTGGAGTGAGCAGTACATCATTGAGACAACTCAAGCAGACGGCTCTACTGTTGCGATGAACTTAACTGGATACACTATTGAGGCGGAAGCTTGGGATAAAGAAAGATTTCTTAAATACGCTGATTTCGGTGTTACTTATGACGACAGAACTAATGGAAAATTTACATTGACTGTTACCGATACTCAGACAATTGATTTCCCTGACGAACTTTATTACGATGTAATGTTAATAAATGGAAGTGGTTTAAAAGAATTTTACTTAGAGGGTCGTATTAAAGTGAGTGAAGGATATACTAGATAATGACGAACTCTAATACTGTGTCTGTCAACGCCGCTAAAATTGTCAAAATTGTCACCGCTGGGCCTCAAGGCCCAGTCGGGCCAGCAGGAGAGGGATTGGATCTCGATTCAACAGGCAAGGTTGCTGGAAGTGTTGTTTATTACGACTCTACAACAGCTAAATTCAAGGCAGACGCAACACGCACAGTAGAAAACTTGGTAGACGGCGGCAATTTTTAACCTCTGTCTCTTAACAGTCTTCTCTTTCACCCCTATTAAGACTCATGGCAAACACCTTAAGACTAAAGAGAAGCACTGGCTCCTCTAACCCTGGTTCATTAGCAAATGCAGAACCCGCCTTTAGAGAAGGCGATGAAGTTCTAGTCATTGGTGTCGGTACAGGGGGAGCAGGAGGTTCGGCTACATCTATTGTTCCTATAGGTGGTAAAGGAGCTTTTTGGGATAAAGCAACAAGTCAAACAGCTAATTATGTACTTGCCGCACCTAATGGAAGTGCAGGTGCAGCAGCTTATAGGGCTTTAGTAGCAGACGATATACCTTCATTAGCAACTGCAAAAATAACTGGGTTTGATACACAAGTAAGGACTAATAGACTTGACCAATTAGCTGCTGCGACTTCACCTCTTACTGGTGTAACTCCTAGTGCCTCGACTCATCTTGCGACAAAAGCTTATGTTGACCAAACAAGTCAAGGTTTAGATATAAAGCAATCCGTTCAAGCTGCTACAACTGCGAACATCACACTTGCAAATACCCAAACTGTAGACGGTGTTTCCCTTAGTGCTGGAGATAGAGTTCTTGTTAAAGACCAAAGTACACAAACCGAAAATGGTATTTACGTTGTAGTAAGTGGTGGCTCTTGGACTAGGGCGGCTGATCTTGCTTCTGGTAGCGATGCTGCTGGTTCATTCTGCTTCATCGAAGGAGGTTCTACCTACGGAGACGTTGGTTTCGTTTGCTCTTCTGATAAAGGAAGTGCAGTAGTAGCAACGAACAACCTTGCTTTCACTCAGTTCTCTGGCGTGGCTGGTGTTAGTGCTGGAACAGGCTTAGATAAGACTGGAAACGAAATAAGTCTTGACCTTAAAGCTAACTCTGGTGTCGTTATTGACAGCACCGAGTTATCTCTTGACCTTTCTGCTTCTGGAATCTCAGGAACTCTTGCTATTAGCGATGGAGGAACAGGTGCAACCACAGCAGGAGGTATTCGATCTGCACTTTCTTTAGTTGTTGGTACAGATATTCAGGCTTTTGACGCTGACTTGGCGGCACTTGCAGGATTAACAAGTGCAGCGAACAAGCTTCCATACTTCACTGGTTCAGGTGCGGCTGG